>Ga0209430_1000209_pt1 | contig 71795 bp, 46 predicted proteins | sample BarGraIncub1133A_FD_184504 | JGI IMG/M metagenome (GOLD analysis project Ga0209430, IMG submission 184504) | Arctic peat soil microbial communities from Barrow, Alaska - Barrow Graham LP Incubations 11-33A (SPAdes) (version 2) | ecosystem: Environmental > Terrestrial > Soil > Wetlands > Peat... | reverse complement strand
GATATTTTAAAAGGGTAGCCTTATCGGGATGTGCGCGGTAAACAAGTTCGGATAGATAAATGGGATTTGGCTGGTTCCAAATAATAAAAGGATTGATGCCGCCAGGAGACGGACGCCCGTCAATACCGGCCATTTTTGGCCAAAGCGTTCCTTCAAAACCCTTGCTTTTGGCTTCAGCTTGTGCGAGTGGTAAAATGCGCAAATACCATTTTAACCCATTCTCCAGTAGGTTGGTATGATTCCATTGATAAAATTGGGCAGCATGTATCCAATAGACTTCCGAATTGTGTTTTCCATACCAGCTGATGTGCGCAAGTCCGGTTTCCTGCGGTGGAAATGAACCGGAATAATTCACTTTGACCAGGTATTGCGAAAGTACGATGCGCCTTTCCAGTTCTGGTGCACGCGGATCTGTGCTACCGGTCAGATCAACGGCACCTCCTTGAGTCCAGAAGTCTTTCCAGGAACGCTCGCTGGCTTGTTTGGTTTCTTCAAAGGTGGGTAGTGTTCGTTTTTCCATTTCCGGTGAATAGTCACACACCAACAACAAACTATCGGAACCGGTAGCATTCAGGCTGTATTCATGGGGTCCTTTCATTTCCCATTCAGCCTTCCCTTTCCAGCGTATGTTTACAAAGTAGGAACTGGAATCGATGGTTCTTTTAAGTACGATTCCATGGGCATCTTGCTGCATGACCGTACTTTGATGTTTGTCGGGTTTGCTCCAGTCGAAGGGTGGTTTATTCTTGACGGAAAGATCGTACGAATAGGGAAATCGGAAAGCAGGTTTCAATTTACCAGATTTCAGCAGGGGTGATTTGATTTTGAATGCAATCAGGCTTAATTCAGGATGGCAAACCGTTTCGACAGTGACCGTTTGACCATCTATTTCATAGTTGCTGGTGATGACGCCTTTCCAAATATCCAGTTTTTGATTGATTTTTTTGATCATCACCAGATCGAGCGGCTTAAAGTTTTCTCCCACCAAACTGATTTGCCCCAAAGCTATAGGATGCGGATTCATGCGATAATATTGTCCTGCAGGACTTTTTTCGTCGCTGGCGTAACGTATTTTGCGGCCGTGGAAATCACTTTCTTTCATTGCATCTTCCAACCGATAGTGGTTGGTATTGGGAAATGAATGCCATGCCCAGGTGGAAAGCGTTTCGAGCGGAATGCCATTTTTATAATAATAATCACCCAACGATTGCATGCCGGTCACATCCGCCGTATACGCAAAATCACCGTTTCCTACCGACAAAGGAGCAAGCGGGTCTGCTTCCTGCAACAGCACATTGTGCCGGTTCACCAAAGCAAAACGGTCAATCGGTTTTTGCACGACACTGGTGTTCGGCAGTTGTGCGAAGCCGAAAAGCGTTGATGCCAGAAACAGGTTCATTAAAAAGCGTTTTTTGTGCGTTTCCCAAACTGTTTTCCGGACATTTTCCGGACTTACAAAACGAAGGCAAATTGAAAGAAAGGCGTTTTTCATATATTTTTAGACAATACGAAACCTAAAAAGTTAAATGAGTGGTACAAAATTGAATCTATAAAAGTCTACCTATATTTGCATTTTACTTATGAAAGCACATATATGAAATTTACCAGGGTTTTTTGTCTTTTCTTTTTTTCTCTTGTTAGTGTAGGATTTTCCCCAATAAATGCGCAGCAACTAGCCTTTCCAGGTGCGGAGGGATTTGGAGCGTATGCTTCGGGTGGCCGTGGAGGGTCGGTGGTGCATGTGACCAATCTGAATGAGTCAGGCCCGGGATCACTGATGGATGCTGTAAGTCAGCCAAACCGAATCGTGGTCTTCGACGTAGGGGGTGTGATTAATCTTTCACCGTCAGCCATCATTATGGTTGCTTCCAATGTGACTGTTGCCGGGCAAACGGCTCCTGGAGGAGGCATTACCATTTATGGAAACCGGGTTGTAACAAACGGAACAAATTGTATTCTTCGCTTTCTGCGTATGCGCGGAAGCATCAATATGGCCAGCGATAAATGCACTGTGAGCTGCGATGGAGCCAGCAACATCATTTACGACCACTGCTCCATCTCCTGGGGACGTTGGGACAACATTCATATTACCAGCAGCAACAACATAACTTTTCAATACTGCATTGTTGGTGAGGGTATTGCTCCGCAAAAATTTGGAGCCATTACAGATGGCACGCGAAATTGGACGGTAAGCCATTGCCTTTGGATAGACAATGACAGTCGTAACCCAAAAATGAAATGTTTTCTGCAATACATCAACAATGTGGTCTACAACTACGGCAATGGTATCGTAGGTGGGCACTCTGCTGCCGACAATTATCAGGATGTCATCAACAATTACTTTATTGCAGGTCCAAGCGCAAGCGGAAACAATTATTTGTCCGACTGGACAGCCACCGACCACTTGTATAGCAGTGGAAATTATGTCGATTTGAATAAAAACGGCGTTTTGGACGGCACTCTTATGACCTCTTACAATGGTGCAACGGTTCAATCGGCACCCTATCTCACTTCACCCGTTCCGGTTACGACGCAATCGGCTGCAGATGCTTACAAAACTGTTTTAAATGATGTGGGCGCCTCGCTTGTTCGTGATGCGGCAGATACAAGGTACATCAACCAATTGGGCTCTCTGGGCACACTTGGTGCCATTATTCTTTCGGATGCCGATGTAAATGGACCTGGTGTTGTAGCCAGTGGCACGCCTCCCTTAGACACGGATAACGATGGCATGCCAGATAGCTGGGAATTGTCCAAAGGGCTTAATCCCAATTCAGCTGCCGATGCAAATGGGGATGTAAATGGAGATGGATACACCAATATTGAAGACTACCTGAATTTTAGAGCAAACACCATCAATGTGTTCCGGTCTCCCAGTCTCACTGCCTTGGCCGTTTCAAAAACTGAAATTGATTTATCCTGGAGCATCGCTTCCAATACGCATACTGGTTTCATTATTGAAAAGTCCCTCAATTCGGTCGATTGGACACAACTTGCAGAGGTGGCTGCAACCGTCAATTCCTACAAAGATTTGTCACTAATTCAAAATACGAAATATTATTACCGCATTAAGGCCTATAACAGTACAGAATCATCGGACTATTCGTTCGTGTCTGCCTCCACTCAATCCGATAGCCCAATAAATCCGGCACCCTCAGATAAATCGGCAAATCTTGATTCTTCCAAGGTTGTTTTTTCGTGGAATGCCTCCTCAGAAGTGCTTTCTTATGATTTTTTTTTGGGAACCGATCCCGGAAATCTGGTCCGAATTGCGACAGGTTTAACGGCCAAAACATATTCGATCAACAATCTTAAAGAAGGTACCACCTACTATTGGCGGATAGATGCAACAACCGCTAATGGCTTAACATCCAGCGCAGTATGGTCGTTTACCACCAAAATTTCGTTCCCAGCTGGAAGGGTTGCTTGGTATAAACTCGATGACAAGTCGAGCATTGAAGTCATAGACAGTTCCGTTTATAGAAAAAACGGATACCTTATGGATGTTGATACCACTGCGTGGCAGTCTGGCCTTTTTAATGGTTGCGTCAATACTGTCGGAGCAGACCTGACTGGCCATATTGAGGTTCCCCATTCGGAGCCACTTTTTATTGACAAAGGTTCCTTCAGTATCTCTTTCTGGATGAAATGCGCCTCACAAAACGCTGTGATTTTTGAGAAACTGGGTACCGATTTATCCGGGCTTTCTAAAGGTTATACTGTCGAGTTGTCTACAACCGCTCTTAAAATTACGTTGATCAGTGGCACAACCACCCAGGTGTCGTCTGCTACTCTGCCGACGGGATTTTTTAACCGTTGGAATCATATCGCCATTTACAGAGATACGGCTGTAAACCGTCTGCGTGTATATATCAATACGGTCATGATTGGTAACTTGACGACTACGACCAAATTGGATATCAGTAATTCAGCCTCGGTGTTTATCGCGAATAACACAGCTCTTGCCAAACCCTATCAGGGTCAATTGGATGATATTCAATTTTATAATATTGGCTTTTATGCAAATGCCCTGGAAAAAAAACTATACAATGAATACCCGGCACCCGATAAAGCCATCTGTCTGTTTCCTGCGAAAAACGACAGTTGCTACGACAACATTCGTCTACCGCTCACCTGGCTACCCGGTCCTAATTCGTTCAACTCGACCTTTGATGTCTATGTAGGAACTGATCCGAACAATCTGCAGTTAAAGCTTTCCGATCTGACTACCATGAAAAATGTACTGATTCCCGGCACATTAAGCTATTCAACGCTATACTATTGGAGGGTTGATTCGAAGAATGCAAAGGGAGTATCCACAGGTGAAGTTTGGTCGTTCAAAACAAAAAATCTGTACCCCAAAGGAATGGTTGGGAACTGGAAACTCGATGAGTCAACCGGTGTTGTTGGTGCAGACAGTTCCATTTATGGAAACAATGGTACCATCATGAAGCTCACCGGTAATCCCATTCACGAAGCCGGACACTTGATGAATTGTGTCAACTTCAGCAATGGCAGGGATTCTTCACACATTGAAATATCGGCTTCCAATCCTTTGTATGTGGATAACAGTCCTTTCTCCATCTCCTTATGGATGAAACTGGCAAGTGCTCCTGTGGCCTCTACGTACCTGATTCATAAGGGAAGTTTTGCTGCGAATGTTGAGAAAAACACCAATGGGAAATGGTATGGACTGGAATTTAAAGGCGCCAATTTTACGTTCGCAGTGGATGACGATGTCACCAAAACGGCGTTAACGACTACCAGTGCCGAATTTTGTACCGGGCAATGGGTCCATCTGGTAGCCATTCGCGATACCATAAACAAACAGTTGGCTCTTTACAGAAATGGCATTTTGGTAAAAACAATTGCCGATGCGACAGGCTCTATCGGAAACGCTGAAAATGTTTATCTGGCAAACGTCCGGGATTTGAATGCACCGTACTTTGGTGCTTTGGACGAGGTTAAATTGTTTAATTATGCATTGAACTCTGTTGAAGTAGTTGCACTTTTCAATGAAAAGACGCTCGTCGGTCTGGATATGGGTTCTTTAAAGGATGTTGTTTCGGTTTTTCCAAATCCGACATCCCGGATAGCAACGATCCATTTTAATCAATTGGAAAAGAATATTCAGGTTCTGGTCGAAAACCTCCATGGAATCGTTCTGTTTTCAACGGAGTCCCAGAATGCGGAGTCGATTGATGTGGACTTGTCAAGTTTAAATAGTGGCTTATACATGCTGAAAATCAAGAACGGCGAAAAGTCGATTGTTAGAAAGATTCTTAAAAAATAAAATTGAAAACCAAGACACCGATATTTATATAACAATTTTCTGGAATTATGTAACATAAATAGGCTCATTAGTCTTGATCTTGATCCAAAATACGAACGGACCATGACTTTTGTAGATTATTATCAGATTCTGGGATTAGTGAAAACGGCGACTCCCGAAGAAATTAAAAAAGCGTACCGGAAATTAGCCCGAAAACATCATCCGGATTTGAATCCGAATGTGAAAGATGCTCAGAAAAATTTTCAGCAAATAAACGAGGCGAATGAAGTTTTGAGCGACCCTAAGAAGCGGAAGAAGTACGACCAATACGGAAAAGATTGGGAGCATGCTGAGGAATTTGAGAAACAACAAAAACAACAACAGCAGCAACAATCGTCCAATGCCCGCAGGGATAGCTATTCGGGACAACAGTCGGAGGGCGATTTCTCCAGTTTCTTTGAGTCAATGTTTGGTGGGGCAGCTGGTGGAAGCAGAGGCAGGCAAGCAAAATACAGAGGTGAAGATTACAATTCGGAATTGCAACTCAACCTCCTGGAAGCCTATAAAACCCATACTCAAACCATCTCCATAAACGGCAAGAATATTCGGATCACTATTCCCGCTGGCATCGAAAACGGACAAACTATTAAGATTGCCGGACATGGGGGCTTAGGCGCCAATGGCGGACCCAACGGCGATTTGTACATAGCATTCTCCATTGCCTCCCATCCGGTTTTTAAACGAATGGGGAATAATCTCCATGCCACGGTGGATATTGATTTGTACACTGCCGTGTTGGGTGGTGAAATCACTGTGGAAACATTAACCGGAAAAGTAAAACTCAAAGTGGCTCCCGAATCACAAGTCGGTAGCAAAATCAAGCTTAGTGGCAAAGGCTTTCCCGTTTATAAAAAAGAAGGAACCTTTGGCGATTTATTCATCACCTACTCCGTTAAGATCCCCACGAATCTGACAGATAAGCAAAAAGCATTATTTTCCGAATTGTCTAAATCGTAGTGTATCATGAAAGCCATTCAAACAGAAAAGTTAATTGCAGTTGATGAATTCTGCCTCCACAATAATGTTGAAAAGTCTTTCATCAGTTTGTTACAACAAAACGGGTTGATAGAACTTATGATTATTCAGGAATCAAGATTTATTGAAGCCGACCAACTCGGGCAATTAGAGAAATTGGTTCGGTTCTATTACGAATTGAATATCAACCTGGAAGGTATTGAATCCATCACCCATTTATTAGAGCAAATAAACGACCTGCAGAATGAAATGAGGACACTTAGAAACAAACTTCAATTTTATGAATAGGCCTAAAACAAAAGAAGGTTGTCTCACGACAACCAATCTTCCTTAACCTTAAATCTAATACCATGAAAAACACAGTACAAAGATAAAGGGCTTTAAAGCGTTTTGCAAGTATTTCAACTTAAAAAATATGTTATTTAACATGTTTTAGCAATTGGTGTATTATTTACACTTATTAGCTATTCCTTTATCATTTTTCTAACCGACATTACTCCCTGAACCTCAAGCTGAACCAAATAGACTCCTCGTTCCAGCGTACTGACATCGACTACCCCATCGGTCGGAACATTGATAGATTTAACCAAACGACCATTCAGGTCAACGATCCGGACAACATCCATCGGACCGACGACCAACGTAGATTTCACTGGGTTCGGATAGATTGACAAACGGCCTGCTTTGGGGCTTACCGAGCTTAGCAACGGGGTTCTGGCAAGCCCATCACCGCTACCGTCCATAACAGCCATATACATCATAAGGCAACCCTTGTAGTCGGAAATGAGGTAGTTCATATGCGCGCCAGTGAGCATCCATTCCTTGAACTGGTACACGTTGCTTGTAGTATAGGCTATCCGTAATCTGGAGGAAGTCACCATAGTCCCCTTCAAACAGATAGTCCAAACCACGCTGTCAGTTCCTGCAATGCGTTCAAATCGATGGATCTCGTCCAAAGCGACCGTATCGTATCGGCCTGTCAAACCCTGGTAATTGATAACCTTATACCAAGCCCCTTGCATTCTATTGTAGACAGAATCGACTTTGTAGTCTTGCGCAAATACATTCATGCCCGAAAATAAATTCAGGAACACCACCAGGAATGTAATCAGAATTGTTCTCATGGATTTGAGATATAATAGCAACTGCTAATGTACTTCCAAAATTACTGAAATGTATTTGAAGAACGGCTTTTCTGCAACAAAAACGAGTTAGGAATTTGAATTAAGGAGGTACTTGACTTGTCTTTGATTTATTTGCTTAAAATAATTTACATTTAAGTTCAATTGCAGTCTAATGGATACCATGATGAAAAACACACGAATCGTTCTATCGATTGCCCTCCTTCTTTGTTTCCTTCCACTTTGGGCAGCACCTAAACAATCAAAAGTAGTGACATTGAACTGGCTGGAAAATGAACCGGTCATATCAAGTGGTGTCAGTTGGGGCGTGCCCTGGCCCAAGGGCGAGGTTCTAAAAAACCAAACGTTTGTATTGAACACTTCAGACGGTAAAGAATTGCCGCTACAGAGCTGGTCGCTGGCTTACTGGCCGGACGGTTCCATCAAATGGAGTGGATTTGCAACAGTCGCACCTGCACAACTTAAGGGTTCGCTTACGCTTTCAACCGGTAAAGGAACAAAACCTGCGGTCGCAGTGAAAGTGGACGAAAAAAAGGACTTTGTCGAAATCAACACCCAAGCCATGTACTGCCAGATTCCGCGGAAAGGCTCGGAAATCATCGATTCCATGAAGGTAAACGGACGTGTGGTTGCTGCTAAGGGTCATTTGATTTGTACGTTGGAAGATCGCTCCGGGTTGGAAAAGGATCGAACGATTCGATATGAAGATTTCGTCAGTAACATCACGAAAGTGACTGTGGAGCAAAATGGACCGATACGGGCAGTGGTCAAGGTGGAAGGCATGCACCAGGCCGTAAAAGGTCGCCGAGAGTGGCTGCCATTCGCCGTTCGACTGTATTTTTATGCCGGTTTGGAGCAGATACGATTGGTTCACTCCATCGTTTTCGACGGAGATGAAAAGAAAGATTTCATACGTGGTCTTGGATTGGTTTTCGATGTTCCCATGCGGGAGCAGGTTCAAAACAGGCAGGTCCGTTTTTCGGGCGAAGGCAATGGCTTATGGTCGGAGCCGATTCAGCCGATGAAAGGAAGAGACGGCCGGTTCGTTGTGAATGAAGCTCGGGCGGATGCCTATGTTGACCAAATTGCCGGGAAGCGTGTGCCAAATATCGAAAATACGGATGCGAAAGGCCAGCGGTTGCTGAATGCATGGGCCGTTTGGCGGGAGTTTAAACTCAGCCAGCCCAATGCGGACGGGTTCACCATCGTGAAACGCACCAATGCGGAAAGTTGCTGGCTGCCAGCCGGTTCAGGAAAACGGGCATCGGGTCTTGTATTTGTAGGTGACGTCAGCGGTGGTTTGGCCGTAGGGCTAAAGAATTTTTGGCAGTCGTACCCGGCTTCGCTCGAAGTGAATCATGCTGCCGACCAGACTGCTGAACTGAAGGTTTGGCTTTGGTCGCCGGATGCTCCTGCCATGGATATGCGCCATTACGATACCATCGCTCATGGATTGGACGAAGTGTATGAAGATGTTCAGCCAGGTTTCAGTACCCCCAATGGCGTGGCGCGCACCAGCGAACTGACCTTGTACCCGAGCGGTGGCCTACCAGCTAAGGCTGAAACGGCCAATGAAGCCATCACGAACGGAAATCCGCCCTTGCTGGTTTGTACACCCACGTATTTGCATGAGGTGAAGGCTTTCGGCATCTGGAGTTTGCCGGATCGGTCAACGCCCTTCAAAACCAGTGTGGAAGACAATCTGGATCAAACCATCGCCTTTTACCAAAAGGCCGTCGAGCAAAACTACTGGTACGGTTTCTGGGATTTTGGGGATGTGATGCATTCCTACGACGATGTTCGTCATGTGTGGCGGTACGACTTGGGCGGCATGGCTTGGGACAACTCCGAACTGGGCACCGATATGTGGCTGTGGTACAGCTTTCTACGCACCGGAAGAGCCGATATATTCCATATGGCTGAAAACATGACTCGGCATACCTCCGAGGTTGATTGTTACCATCTGGGCCGATTTGCCGGGCTGGGTTCACGGCACAATGTGCGCCACTGGGGCTGTGGTGCTAAGGAAGCGCGCATCAGCCAAGCAGCCTACCGTCGCTTTTATTACTACCTCACTACGGATGAACGCATCGGGGATGTGATGCACGAAATGGTGGACGCCGACTTTAAGGCCACCGAATACGACCCCATGCGTTTGGCCCAACCGATAACTGAAGCTGAAAAGAAATACCCGGGTCGCGTCCGTGGCGGTCCCGATTGGCTGGCTTTTGCCGGAAACTGGATGACCGAATGGGAGCGCACCGGCAACACCAAATACCGGGACAAGATTTTGACGGGCATGGATTGCATCGTGAAAATGCCGTATTGGTTTAAAACAGGTAAAAACCTGGTATTCGGTTACGACCCTGCCACGGGCAAATTATTTCCGCTCGACCAGAAACCCAGCGATTACAACTTGGCCACCATCATGGGTGGAGCGGAAGTCATCTTTGAACTGAATGACCTCATTGACCATCCGGGTTGGCAAAAAGCATGGCTGCAATACTGTCGGTTGACTTCGGCTCCAGCAGATGTACTCACGAAAGATCAAACAACCAGCCAAGAAGGAAACGACGGTACGTATACCCGACCAGACCGTTTAGCAGCTTATGCGTATATGAAGACCAAAAATCCGGCTTTTGCAAAAAAAGCGTTGCTACAGATTGCCGGAAACCGAGGATCTGGTTTGCAAACCACCAAGGTGGAAGGCCCGGAAGTGCTGAACCCTTTGGATGAGGCCAGACGCATTGGAACCAACGGTTCAGCGCAATCCGCCCTGGTGGCCATCGAAGTATTGGAAATGTGTGCTGACCAATTGCCCGATACCGTTTCAACTGCACCGATGTTTCGAAACAGATAAAAAAGTCAATCATGAAAAAAGCGACGTGTCCTATACTCATTGGTTTGGTTCTGTTGTTACTTTCCAATAGTGCCCGAGGCCAATCTCCCGTTACTTTGTGGGAGGCCGACGAAGTAATTCCGACCTATTTGTCAGGACCGCCCGATCCGAACCCCATGTTCTTTTTTGGCAAGGGATCGCAGGGTGCCGAGGGACGCATTTATCCGTATCCCTTGTACGACAACCTCACAAACAAGAAGAGTGACAAGACCTACCACCTTGTTTATCTGGAAAATGAATATGTGAAAATCAGCATTCTTCCTGAAATCGGAGGCAGACTCTTTTCGGCATTGGATAAGACCAACAACTACGATTTCATCTATCAACAGCACGTCATTAAACCGGCTTTGATCGGCTTGACAGGAGCTTGGATTTCAGGAGGAATCGAGTGGAACATCCCGCATCACCATCGCGCTAGCACCTTTATTCCGGTGCAGTGGAGCAAAGAAGAACACCCCGATGGCAGCAAAACCATTTGGGTAGGCGAACTGGAAGTAAGGCAGCGGATGCGTTGGGCTGTGGGTTATACACTTCGACCCGGCAGCTCCATCCTTGAATGTTCCGTGCGCATCATCAACCGGACGCCGTTGGTGCACACGATGCTTTGTTTTGCAAACCTCGCAGTGGCTCCCAATGACAACTACAACGTCATCTTTCCCCCAAGCACGCAATGGTCGACTGGACACAGCAAACGTGATTTTCAACCATGGCCTGTGACCAACCAAGTGGACGTAAGCTGGTACAAAAACAATAAAAATTCGGCATCCTGGTTCGCGGTCAATCAAGAGGATGATTTCGTCGCAGGGTTCGATCACGGTAAGAATGCTGGCACCATGAGTGTGGCCGATCATCACATTGTTCCGGGCAAGAAATTCTTTACCTGGGGGGTCGACAATATGTGGGACAAGATTCTCACCGACAATGATGGTCCTTATCTGGAAATCATGGTTGGCGCCTACTCCGACAATCAACCCGATTACTCGTGGTTGCAGCCCTACGAAGAACGTTCGTTTGAAATGAATTTTTATCCTTTCCGCGGCATTGACGGCGTAAAGAACGCCAACCTGGATGCAGCAGTCAATCTGGATGTGAAGGATGGAAACGTCCAATTCGGATTCTATACCACCAAAGCCTATCCTGAAGCTACGATACGTTTAAAAGCTGGCAATCAGCTGCTTGTCGAAGAAAAAACGGCGATCAATCCAAGCAAGCCCTACGCGAAGCAAATCGCTGTTCCCGCTGGTGTGGATGAGCATGATCTTCGTGCCTCGATTTCAGTCGAAGGTCGCGAACTGGTTGCATACTCCCCCATCCGTTTGCAACCGACTACCAAGCCGGTAGGCACCACAAATCCGGGCAAACCCGATGAAATTCAGAACGACGAGGAACTTTTCCTGGCCGGCCAACGGATTGATCAATTCCATAATCCTTCGCTGGATGCGGGTCCTTACTGGCTGGAAGCGCTCCGGCGTGATTCGGGCAATGTGGCTGCAAACACGGGCATGGGGCTGATCGCATTGAGAAATGCCAAATACGTTTCAGCCTCTACCTATTTCCAAAAAGCCATTGAACGGCTCACGGCTCAATACGCCACTCCAAAGAATGCGGAACCGTTTTATTATCTGGGTGTTGCGCTTAAGAATCAGGGACGTATGGACGAGGCTTTTACGGCTTTCTATAAAGCAACCTGGAGCCAGGAATGGAAGGCTCCCTCCTATTTTTCACTGGCTGAAATTGCTTCGATTCGTGGAGATTTCCCAGCCGCTTTGGACTTAGTCGATCATGCGCTCGATGCAAATGCGCTCAATGTTCGTGCCTACGGACTCAAGGCAGCGATACTGCGCCACCTTGGTCGAAATGTTGAAGCAGTACAATTGATTGCCTTTGCCAAGACCAAATGCGATCCGCTCGATGTTCGGCTCATGGCTGAACAATGGTTGGCTGCGAACGATTCCAAAGCAACGCTTGTCAATACTTTAAACGCTCATACAGCCACCGCACAGGAAGTTGCTGCCGAATACTACAACGCTGGCCTCTGGAGCGATGGAACACTAATTCTGCAGCAGGCCACTCAGGCTAAACCTTTAAATTCTCCATTGGTTTATTATTACCTCGGCTATTTCGCTGAAAAGCTCGGTGATCCGATCAAAGCAGCAGAATACCGGCAGCAAGCCACCCTTCAGTCGCCGGACTATGTTTTCCCCTTTCAGGATGAACTCATTACGGTCTTGAAGCGCGCTATAGAAGCCAACCCCAAGGATGCCCGTGCGCCGTATTACCTTGGTAATCTGTTATTTGACCTTCAACCGGAGGAAGCGATCGTACTCTGGGAGAAATCTGCCGCCCTCGATCCTCAGGCAATTACCCTAAGAAACCTGGCGCAAGCCTATTCGCATCAACCCGGACAAACACTGAAAGCGATTACCTACCTGGAACGTGCCGTCGCCCTCAGCAATCCAGATCCGACACACTTTGCGGAACTGGATAACTTGTACAAATCGGCAGGCGCATCGGTCGAAAAACGCCTCGCGCTGCTTGAAAAGAATCAAAAGACTATTCTCAGGAAAGACGAAGCGCTGGGAAGCCTCATCAATCTGAAAATCTTTGTGGGTCAAGCGGATGAAGCCATTCAACTGTTGAAAAGCCGGATTTTCAGCATCTGGGAGGGAGGAAATGCCTTCAACACCGGGCAGGCTTGGACGGATGCGCACGTGGTTCGTGGCATCAAGTTTCTGAAGGTGAAAAAATACCGGGAAGCACTGAACGATTTTCAGATGGCACTTACACCGCCTGAAAACCTGCGGGCACAGCAGGATCGAAATCCACGTCAAGTGCAAATTGCATGGTTGACCGGCTGTGCATTTGAGGCGCTGGGAGAAAAAGACAATGCCGTGAAATCATGGAATGAAGTTCTTAGCCCCGGTACACGGACCAACCGATCCGGTTCAGCCTCTGGGCGTGCTGCAGGTAACAATCGAGGTGCACAAAGGGAACAACTGTATTTCAAAACGTTGGCTCAGAATAAGCTGGGTTCCAACGAAAAAAGTGAAACGGTTTTCCGGGAACTGGCTGCAGCAAGTACCGACACCTTATCCAACCTATCCGGCAATGAAGGCGATCCCCAATTTGTACAATCCAGGAGGCAACCTACCCGTGACAATCTGGCGATGTCCCATTACATCGCAGGACTTGGTTATACAGGCCTCGGCAATAAAGCCAAAGCACGCGAGGAATTTACCGCTGCACTGAAAGAATCGACTGATTATCTGAGTGCAAAAATCGCATTGATCCAACTTTGATCCTAAGACTTAACCACTATATCATGAAAACATTCATCAAGCCTTTGGTGCTTTCAATGGCACTGCTTTTTTCCCTAACCACCCTTGCCCAAGAAGTTCGGACACTAACCTTCGATGGTACGATCAGTGAAATCAAAATTCCGGTAAAGGACAATTCTTTACCCTCCGATTGGACCAGTTTCACCCATCTGGTGATGGAAATCAGGACTTCATCCCCCCAGCGGTTCAGCCTTTGGCTCTACCGAAGCAATGGAGCTCCGGTCAGGATATTGATGCAGCCCTTCGGGCAGAATGTATGGCTACGAATCTCCTTACCAGTACAGTATTTTGTAAGTAAAGACTCAAAAGGAACGGATTTGGCTTCAGCCAATAATCGACGAGCCAATTCGTACTGGTTTTCCACCTGGGGGCCTTTCGGAGCAATCAATGCCGTCGAAGCTGTCGCCTTCGCCATGGAATACCCCATCAACAAGCCCACCATCGAAATCCGTTCCATGCATTTATCAAAGCAGGATGAGGGGTCGGAATTCCTCGAAAAACTGCCCGTTTTGGACGAATTCAACCAATGGGCGCATGCAGATTGGCCAGGCAAGCTAAAAAGCAAAGAGCAATTGACGAAGGAACTCGCTGACGAAGCAAAGACTTGGGGCAAGGCCGACTTTAATTACTGCAACTATGGCGGTTACAAAAATACACAGGCCAAAGCCACCGGTTTCTTTAGGGTGGAACAAATCGATGGAAAGTGGTGGTTTGTCGATCCGGACGGACACTTGTTCCTATCGACCGGTTCGAATGGCGCCGGTGCCGGTTTTGGAAGACGCCCTGGAAAAGATGTGACCGATCCTGCAGTCAACCGCATCACTCCCCGACTGAAAGCTTGGGGTATGACCACTGGTGGAGCGGACATGGCCTACACCATCATGCTCCGCTGGCCACGAACGGGAATCAGTTTCCTAGGGCTACCAGATGTTTATTCGGAGGAATTCGCCAGCGGCATCGACCAGTCGGCCAATACGCAATGTTCGCCTGTCAAGGATGATCCGTATCTTTTGGGCTATTTTGTCGGAAACGAACCTGCCTTTGATGGTCGGGAAAGTGAAGTGGTCAATATGATTTTAAACGGCCCCAATACAGCCACTCAAAGTAAGCTGAAGGAGTTTCTAGCTCAGGGCGATACGCCCAAACGCCGCAAGGAATTCATCATTACGGCCTTCGATAAGTACCTGGAATTGGCGTGTTCAGCCGTTAAAAAATACGACCCGAACCATTTGACGCTGGGCATCCGTTTCGGCGGGGATGTCTCGGACGAACTGCTGAATACGGGCAAGATATTCGATGTTTGCAGCATCAATATCTACGAATACGAACCCATGTGGCAACTGAACCGTGCCTCCCGCTTCACTGGACGCCCGGTTTTGCTTGGAGAATTCCACGTCGGCGTTCCTGCCAACGGTCTTGCTGCCGGATTGATTCAGGCAAAAAATCAGACCGAAAGAGGCATTGCGTACCGCTATTATGTAGAAAAGTCTGCATCGGTGGGTGGTTTCGTAGGTGCCTATTGGTTCCAATGGAAAGACGAGCCTGCCTTGGGCCGCATGGATGGCGAAAACTACAACATCGGTTTCGTGGACGTCAATGATCGTCCCTATAAGGAACTGGTGGAAGCTGCCAAAGCAACCAACAAGCGGCTCTATGAGGTACATTCAGGAAAGCTTCTGCCCTTCAACCAAATGCCAAAGGCTTCGGACGCCGGAACGCCTTCGAGCCCGTGGAAGTTTTAAAATTATTTTAGCCCGGATGTCGTCCCGGCATATTTGTTGCGATTACAAAACACCTTCCCGTCAGCACCCAGTTCCAGTTCAGCCAGTTGAATGACAGTCTGAAGGCCTTGGTGGGTAAAGTAAAACATCAGGCATTGCTCACCCCCGTCAGGGCCTTTTTGAAGAACCATCCCCGGGTGGTGTCCCACGATGTTGTCTTTGGGCCGGATTCCGTCCGTTCCGGGAAGCACCGTGTTGTTGTATTCCCATTGGTCAAGACCATCGGGTGATTGGTAAACCCGCAGTCCACCCTTGGCATCCACAATAAGCCAGTAGCTACCCTTCCAGTTGAATACGAAGGGCGCTTCCTGGCCACCGTCCTTGTCCGTCAGTACCGCATTGGACCAATCAATCATGTCCTTACTTTCGGAACGGTAGGTATGGGAGCCAGCCGCTTCATCCTTGTAAACCATATACCACATACCCTTAATCGGATAAACGGTTGCATCAATGACGCGTTCGGAATTCAGCTGACAGGTATTCAAATATTTCCAATTCACCCAGTCTTCGCTGGTGAAATGCAAGATGTGACGCTTTCCGACCCAACTCGTATAGACGCCATCCACTTGTGTGACAAACATGTGCAAGGTTTTTCCCTCGTAGACAAAGCAAGGTGCCCACCAAGTGATGCCTGGAGACGGTCCAAGTCCTTTGGCCTTGAGCGGTTCTGATAGGCCTTGATCACCTTTGCAAGTTCCAGCATAGTTCCATTGGAGACCGTCCTTAGAGGTGGCAATCCCAATGGCCGTGCCATGCACCCAATCAACGCCGTTTGGATTGCTCAACGTAGCGCGACGTTGCGTGTAATACATGAACCAAGTCTTAGTTGTCGGATTCCAAATGACAAAAGGGTCTGTCGCTCCGTGAAAAAGCGCGTCGTCGAAAAGCGGGGCCGGTGCTTTGGCAATGTCGATACGAGGCGCTTTGATACTTTTTCCTTTTGAGTTGGCATCGCTAATCCCTGTCTGCACTTTTATAGGCAAGGTGGCTTGAAAACCCGCCAGTGTCTGTGGCATTGCAGTGGTCAAACCATCAATGATTTCCACCGGTTTCGATTCGATCTTCACGGTAGCGCTAACGAGCCCGTCACGCTTGGCGGTCACAGTAATCATTCCGGCTGAAAGCGTCGAGCGAACGGCTACTCGATTGATGCCGCATTCGGTGTCCAGAAAGAGATTGTTCGTGGTATTAAGTTTCGCGGCATTGAACCCGCCTCTCCAGATTACTGGCCCGGTTACGGTAAAATCGACCCTTGCTTCATCCGTTGGGCAACGGCGACCTTGGGCGTCCACCACTTCGAAGTCAATCAGCGCCACGTCGCTTCCATCCGCTTGCAGGCCATTCGGTCCGGTGTGCAGTGTGAGTTTGATGGATTTAGGCGCACCCGAAGTCTGGATTTCCTGCTGAGCGACCACTTTTCCGCCCATTGTGGCAACAGCCTTGAGGGACCCCGGCACGAATGAAACATTAGGAAATTCATAGACATAGCCGGTACCCGGGCCTTCTGGTGTCCTAACTTCCTGCGTTCCACGGTTGAAAGTATCGACAAACACCATCGGTTCTTTTGTCACGCCAAGTGATTTTCCATTGAGGAAAAGCTCCACCTGGTCGCAATGCGATGCAGCCACAAAGACAGATTTCTTCGTTTTTGCGGGATAATTCCAATGTCCGATGATGTGCAAATCGGGTTGTTCGTTCTGCATGACGCGCGAAACGTAGAACAGCGACTTGGGAATGCGCACTCCGTCCACTTTTCCGCTTACCCGCAACACATAACTGCCCTGTTGGCGTCCATCGGCGTCTTCATCGGTAAAATAGATAGAGCAATACGCAGACCATTTTGAATGGGCCGGATCGGCATTGTCTATTCTGTTGAGCATATAGCTGTTGTATCGCGTGGCGGCAGCGAGACAAAAGGATTCGGAGTTCCAATGGTAGGTATCCCCGCCTGGTCCAGGACGACCGTTCGCTCCTGGTACAATTTTTGGTTTGAAACCAAAGTGTGGGGGTGAGAACTCGTCCCAAATGTTACGTCCGGCTTCATCGCGAAAATCTTCAGTCTCTAGGAGCGGAGCCTTATCGCGACGTGCAATGCTGTAGCCACGGAAGATGTCATCACCGGTAATTCTGTCTGTTTGTGTAGCCTGTCCAATCATAACCCCATACCACTCCGACATCGGAGTCAGTGCTTTGTTTTCTTCCGAGAGGTCATTGTCGCGGGTACCCATGACACGGCCGCCATGCGGATCCAATTCTTTGCGCAAGGCTACCATCTGAATCATTTGCTCTGGTGTCACAATGGTGTTGCCAGCTTCCCAAAAAAGTATGCTGGGGTTGTTGCGGTACAAAATCATGGTGGCACGCATCACTTCGACACGCTGGTCCCATTGACGGCCAGTGACCAAACGTTCCTTGTCGCCTGCCGGGCAAACTTCGACGATACCATACCGGTCACACGCTTCAACATCGGCTTTTTGAGGTGCCACATGCATCCAACGCATATAGTTGCCGTTGCTCTGACGCAACATATCAAGCGTGAAATCATGCATCCAGTTGGGGTAAGCACCACCCAAACCAGCCCAATCGTTGGCTGAACGTTGTGCATAGCCCCTGAGCCAGACAAACCTGCCGTTCAACCAAACGCCGCCTGTACCGACACCTCCCTTGAACTCCGTTTGGCGAAAACCGGTTTTAGTCTCGCAAACATCCACTACTTTGCCGTTCACACGGAGCATGGTGTACACCCGGTAAAGATACGGGTCGTTCACATCCCAAAAACGGGCACCCGTGAGCGTGCCGGAGGCGGTGAATATTTCGGACTGATTTGCTACCAAGTCGGACGTATTTCCATCCAGTTTGGCCACAACCATTCCGTCGGCATCCACCACGACGGCTGAAAGCGTAATGGAAGCATAGTCTCCCGTTTCATTGACCACCTCTGCCTCTACTTTCAAGTCGGCAGTTTTTTTCTTCAGGTCGATGGATTCCGGATAAACATAGATGCCGGTGGTTTTTAAATTTTCTAAAAGCGGCAGGGTCTGATAGATTTTGCTTGCCATAATCAGTGTTGCATTCCGGTTCAGTCCGCCAAAGTTGGGGTTGAAATCCTTTGAGTTCCACTGAAAAGATGTACCAGTGGCCTCTTCTTTATAGCTGGTGCTGTTATCAACCTTTACGGCAAGAACATTGTCCTTTCCACCATACTGAACGAATGGGGTGATATCGAAACCAACGGCAGTGACTCCGTTTTCATATTTGCCGATGGGCTGGCCATTCAGAAAGAATCGGCCTGCCTGCCTCATACCGTCAAATTGCAGGAAAACCTTTTGACCATCGGTGCCAGCAGGTAGTTTGAAGTGTTTGCGATACCAGCCGATGCCAAACATCTTTTCGCTCTGGTCGCCGCCGCCATGACTGATGAACGCACGATAGGAGTCAATCTCGTTCCACGTATGCGGAAGACTAACCTTAGCCCACTTTGAGTCGTCAAAGCCGGGTTGATCGGCTCCGACTGAATCACCAAAGGTGAATTTCCAGTCCGGATTGAAGTTATAGGTAGCCCGTGGATTTTCGGGTACTACAAATTTCTGAGCGTTGACTTGTACAAAAATGAAGCAAGCCAATAGAGTGAAAAGGACTTTGTTCATAGGGTATGGATTTAAATGTGATCGGGTTCAATTTTCCCAATCCCTGAAAAATCGTAAGGAAATACCAACACAGCAAAAGAGGATTATAAGGGAACCGGCAAATGGCTGCCAATCCATGGGGGAGCCGTTCAGACAGGTTTGAATTTCATCGAGCAAATGTCCAGGAGAAAACAGGCCAGGCTTACCAAGCATCGAAACACCGCTAAAGACAAGTGAAGTGATGAATGCCAGCAAACCTGCTGTAATCTGGGTTTTCATTAAAACGCTGAAAAGGATAGTAACAAACTGTATGACAGTTAAATAAAGAAACAGAACCAATGTCGTTTCAACAATTGGAACCATGGGGAAACTCCCAAAAAAGACCTTGGTATAGAAAACCATTGCCAGAAATCCCACCAACATGGAAACAAAAAGCACTAGAAGTTGAGCAGAGAACTTACTCAGTATGAATAGATTTCTGGAAACCGGTTTCACCAGTAAAAAGGAAGCCGTACCATTTTCCTTTTCTTTGGCAACGGAACCCATACTCAGGAGGATGACCACGAACAGACCCATTTGAGAAAGATTTTTGACAAATTGGGCGATGGCATCTTGCCAGGTGGCTGGCGGAATATGCAGGATGATATTCTGCCCTTTCATCAGGGATGGTAGGATATCCGGAATAAATTTGGCCAGAAGCGGAGACGAAATTCCGAAAAACAAAAAGACGGCCAGTAAAATGACCAAACGTCCAGATCGAAGTTGCTCCGTCCACTCTTTATGTATCAATGTCCAAATTAGATTGGTTTTCATTTTCTGAATGTTATCCGATTAGTTTCACAAAAACATCTTCCAGACTGGCCTCTTTCATCTCAAATTTGTCGATGGAGAAGTGGTGGACAGAAATAAGTCCCAAGCATTCATGTCTGACCCGGTCAATATCCGTCGATTGGATGGTTACTTTCCGAAGTTCAGCATTCGAAAGGATGTCCCAGTTCAAGCCTTCAGTCAATGGAAGGAAAGAAAGAAATGCATCCGGTGTTTCAAAAATTAGTTCGAGTTGTTTGGCAGCATAGCGTTTTCTCAACTCCAGCATTTTATCCTGCACCACCAATTTTCCTTTATCTATGATGGCCACGGTGTCACAAATTCGTTCCACATCGGAGAGAATATGGGTGGACATGAAAATGGTCATATCCTTTTTCAGATTCAGGATGAATTCCAATACTTCTTTTCGACCGATCGGGTCCAAAGAAGAAGTGGGTTCGTCCAAAAACAAGACTTCCGGTTTCCCCATCAACGCTTGTGCAATGCCCAATCTTTGGAGCATTCCGCCCGAGTACGCGGAGATTTTCTTGTTGGCAGCTTCGCTCAGACCAGCCATCAGTAACATTTCATTGGCCCTTTTCTTGCTTTCAGCCTCTGAAAAACCAAATACTTTTCCGACAAACACCAGCAATTCGAGGCCTTTCATCCATCCATACATGCGAGGTTCCTGCCCCAAATATCCGATTTTTCGGCGGAGGCTGACTGAATTCAACCGAACTTGCTCTCCTGAAACCACTGCTTCTCCGCCGGTTGGCTTCATCATTCCTGTCAGTATTTTTATGGTGGTGGTTTTACCGGCTCCATTAGGGCCCAAGAAACCAAAAACGGTTTTCTCCTCCACCGTCAGGTTCAAGCCGGAGAGCGCAAATCCCGGTTCGCCCTTGTACTGCTTTTCGAGGCCGTTACACTTGATTATCGTCATGATTCTTGACCAATAAAATGTACAAGATAGCACCGATAATCTGAATGAAAACAAAAATTGCCAGCCAAATCCATTTGTTCATCCATCTGAATTTTTCGCGCTTCAACCAATCTATAAGACAATACGCAATTAGCCCGATTTCGATCAGGAGAATGGGGATGAATGCCCATAAATACGTTGTTTCAAAAGCCATGATCCTAATTTGTTAAGTGAAACGTAAAATGCTCACGAAAATATGAATTAAATTAAAGAAATCCACTAAAAAAGCATAATTATTCACTCCCTCAACCAACAACCTATCAACCTTTTTTTGTAAATTTGTGTGGCTTACAAAAATCCTCCGATTTTTATTCACCGCATGGAACCTTACCTCTGTAGGGTTAAATACTTATTTATCTTTTACGTATGGAATTTTTATTGATTGACTGGGCGGCAGCGCTCAATGTGGCAGGTTTTGCCTTTCTAATGGTTTTTCTGTTGCTTATATTCATCGTATTGGTAATCAGCATCTCCGGGAAATTTTTCGTTGGCCTGGAAAAGGCAAAGAAGCTGCAATTGGAAAAGCAGGCGAAAGCCACAGGACCAGTCATTGAACTGGCTGAAAGCGACGCGGAGGCTGAAGTGATTTCAGGCGAGGTACTTGCTGCCATCAGCATGGCACTCAATGTGCACTACGGAGACGTGCACGACAAAGAGAGCAACATCATCACCATCATAAAAGGCGACAAGCGTTATTCTCCCTGGAGTTCGAAGATTTATGGCCTGAACGTGTTCCACAGAAATTAATCCCCAAACTACCAACATGAATACTACTCAACCAGAGTCAATAGGTAATACCTTCAACGAATTCTTACAAAGCACCGGTTTCGCCATGCTCAGCTGGGGTGACCTCCTGATGATGGGAGTCGCCTGTGTCCTGCTTTATTTGGCCATCAGAAAAAAATTCGAACCTTTACTGCTTTTACCCATTGCCTTCGGCATGTTTCTAAGCAACATTCCGGGGGGTGAACTGTTCCATCCCAGCTTTTTTGCAGGTGGAGTAGTGCATTGGGACATGTTTGCACATGGCGCAGGCTTATTTGATTACCTCTACTTGGGTGTAAAACTCCAGTTATACCCTTGTCTGATTTTTATCGGTGTAGGTGCCATGACGGATTTCGGTCCCATGTTGGCCAGTCCCAAGAGCTTGCTGTTGGGGGCTGCGGCTCAATTGGGCGTATTCGTGGCGTTCTTCTTGTCGGTAGGACTGGAATTCACCTTGCCACAGGCGGCTTCCATCGGCATTATCGGTGGTGCCGACGGCCCTACCGCCATATTCCTGACCTCCAAGTTGGCGCCCGAACTCCTGGGCCCCATTGCCGTTGCCGCCTACTCCTACATGGCGCTGGTACCAGTCATTCAGCCGCCCATCATGCGACTGCTTACCACGAAAAAGGAACGCGCCATCCGCATGAAGCAAATGCGCGTCGTTTCCAAAAGAGAAAAAATCTTATTCCCGATATTTGCCACTGGCCTGATTTGCTTTTTGCTTCCTGCAGCCACTCCCCTTTTGGGCAGTCTGTTGCTGGGTAACCTCATGCGCGAAAGTGGTGTGGTGGAACGCCTGAGCAAAACCGTTCAGAACGAACTGATGAACATCGTCACCATTTTTCTAGGCTTGACCGTTGGTGCCACTGCCACTGCCGCCTCTTTCTTAAATTTGCAAACCCTTGAAATTCTGGGATTGGGTGTGCTGGCTTTTGGTTGCGGTACGGCTGGCGGTGTATTGCTGGCCAAAGTCATGAACCTGTTCAGTAAGGATAAGATCAATCCGCTCATCGGTTCGGCAGGGGTTTCTGCTGTGCCTATGGCAGCACGTGTCTCCCAAAATGTAGGTCAGGAAACGGATCCCTTCAACTTCCTGCTCATGCATGCCATGGGGCCCAATGTGGCTGGCGTCATCGGTTCTGCCGTAGCGGCTGGGCTGATGCTGACGATGTTAAAGTAATTGAAGCTCCTCGCCGCAAGCAGCGAGGAATCTTCGATTCCGTATAGGAATAAAGTGTTTGCTCGCTAACCATGCCGCAAGCAACGGGGCTGCGCTCGCCGGAATTCTAAAGTTCTTGATCCATAATTGATAGCATCCGTTTTAAATAGCACTATCTTTGCTATCATTTGATCAACCTACATGAAAACGACGACCATTAAAAGGCTTGCAACGATTGCCATCGCCCTCACTTTCAGTTTCAATTTAACAGGGCAAACCACCTGGTACAACGCTGCTCAGTCCAGAATCGACACCTTGCGGAAAGGTACGTTCGCCGTCAAGGTGATGGACAAACTGGGAAATCCGGTAACGGACAGTGTTAAAATCGTCCACAAGAAGCATGCCTTCGCCTGGGGATATGCCATCGACATATACCCGCCCACCGCACCTGGCTCCACCAACAAAAGTTCCAACACGAGCACCATCACCTCGGTGTATGGCGACCAGGCCGTCTATCAGTCCGAACGCTGGGGTAATTACCTTTGTTACAGTCTTTCGACCGTGGCAGGCAAAACCTACAACCTGACCCTCAAGTTTGCCGAATTGTACTTCAGCACCGCCGATTCCCGCATATTCGACGTCTACCTGAACGGCATGCTGATATTGAAGAAATTCGACAAGTACCAGATGGCGAAAGGCAAATTCATCGCCTTCGACACCACATTCACCTTCACGGCAACCACCAGCAAGGCCAAAATTGAGTTTCTGACCATCAAAGACAACGTTTCCATCAACGGTTTGGTCTTGGCCGAAAGCACGGGCAGCAGCGTCCTCCGCCTGAACTGCGGAGGCTCCGCCGTCACCATCAAAGGCAAAAGCTATAACGCCGACGATGCCTACATCGACAACAGCTCAGCCGCTTCGTTGCCAACTGGCGACGACTGGAACAAGGCCAACATGCTCAAATACTGCAATTACGGGGTCTGCGGAAACCAATTCAAGTGGAGCGGTATGGAAGCCAACAAAGGGAACCTCACCTACAGCCCTTTCGAATACACCAACAACTGGTTCAAATCCGTTGGTTGGGACATGCGTGCCCATACCCTGCTTTGGGGCGGCACCAGCGCGACCGACTATCACGCTATCCCGAAGTGGGTCATGGACCTGAGTTCCACGCCCAAAGCCATGTATGAAGCCTGTAAAACCCGAGTCATTCGTGAAGTGACCCGTTACAAAGGCATCGTCAAAGAATACGACGTCATCAACGAGCCCACCCATGCCAAATACCTGCAATCCATCGTGGGTGACTCCATCAACTGGAACTGCTTCAAATGGGCCCACGAAGCCGACCCCGCCGCCCGCCTGTTCGTAAACGACTACAACATCATCGAATGGCAGGGTCAAACCGACGACTTCGTCGCCTTGGTCAAAAAAATGCTGCAGAACGGAGCGCCCATCACCGGCATCGGCTCCCAGTGTCACATTGGTTCAAGCGTTGACCTGACCAACTTCAAGACCCGCTTCGACCAACTCGGCCAGTTCGGCCTTCCTGTCAAAGTGACCGAATTCGACATGGGCGCCAAATCGCTCACCGAAGCACAGTACGCTGTCGAAATGGCCAGAATGATGCGGTTGTGCTTCTCCCACCCTGCTATCGAAGGCTTCGTCTTCTGGGGACTGATGGAACCGACCTGGAGGCCTGAAAACATTGCCAATGTGATCCGAGAGGACAGAACCACCAAGATCGCCGCCGACACCGTCTACAAGCTCATTCACCAGGAATGGACCACCAAAGTCACCGGGCTCACCGACACCAATGGCAAACGCGTATTGAAAGGCTATTACGGCGATTACGACGTACTGGCCAAAGTCGATGGGGTTTGGGAGAAATTCAACATTAGCTTCAAAAAAGGGGACAACGGCAAAACATTCGAACTGACCCAAGGCAGCGGCAGCGTACCCTCTCCCAAGTTGTTGGGCGTCAAAGTGGTCGCTCCCAACCAACTACAGCTTACGTTCGACAAAAAGATGGCCAATCCATCCACTCAGTTCAAATCCTTTAAGTTGTTCGACCAAAAAATGAACTACCTGACCGCAGCAACCCTGAAAGCCGACGATTCCACCCGAATCATCCTCAGCACCAACGCCCCGGTCAGCGACAAAGACTATGCACCCGTTTCGTATGCCCCAGGCTTGCTGACCTCAGCCGATGGTGGCAAACTGGAAGCGTTCGGCCCCGAAATCGATGCGAACATCAAACCGACCTACGTTTCGGCCAAAACCACGACCGATGGAAAAAAAGTACAGGTAAACTTCGACAACAAGCTGATTGACAGTACCGTCGTCTTCTCCAACTACGTGGTTAGGGTTAACAACCAGGTGGATACGGTCATGGCCGCAACCATCAGCACGAGCAAAGATTACCTTTTGCTGACACTGAAAAATCAAGTCGTTCGGAAAACGGACGTCGTCACGGTCGATTACGTGCCCGGAGCACTGAGGCGCACCGACAAGCTGTATGTCACCTCGTTTGCCTACAACACCGTCAGCAATGTTGTAACCGCACCCACACTGATTTCTTCCACCACCACTGCCGACGGGGCCATCATCTACCTCGTCTTCGACCAAGTCATGAATAGTACGACCGGTCAGGAAGGCACCTTTGCCATCACTTCCAAAATAGGCAGCAAACTGCAAGCCACCAAAGCCGATTTGTATCCGACCAATACCAAGATCATTCGACTGACCCTTTCCGCTCCCGTCATCAAAGGAGACTCCATCACGGTTGTTTACACGCCTGGCAACGTCCGCTCCTCCGTGGGCATTTTTGCCGAAACCTTCACCACCAAAGTGACCAATGTAAGCACGACGGATGTAGTTGCCCCAGCTGCCGATGCACTGAGCATTTACCCCTTGCCCTTCAAGGATCACATCAACCTGGACAACGTCACCGAATTCGACGCAGTGACTGTGGTGGATATGTTTGGCAGAACCAGACTGAAGCAAGGGCTCAACGGCTCCGCAAATGCAAGCATTCGGACGGAGCAATTGGGACAAGGTGTCTACATGCTGATTTTAAGCAAAGGAACGGTTAAAACGTGCAGGATGGCAATTAAAGAATAATCAGTATCTATATCAGCCGTTTTAAGCTGACAGTCGTGAAAATCAAGTTTCTGGTTCTGTTTTTCTTATTAGCTTTTTCACTCACAATTCCTGCACAACAGACCGGATTGGTTGCATTTGATGTTTTGGCTACCAAGCTGGAACGTACCCATCATGTGAAACTCTATTACAAGTCCGTTTGGTTCGAAGATAAGCTGTTCAAGGAAACCATGGCAGAAATGACCCTGGAAAATGCGCTGACCATCATCAAACGGAGCGTGCACCTGAACTGCATTCAGATGTTATCGGACTGCTATGTTTTCGTGCCCGAAGAAGTCTGGAACTATTCCAACAACACCAACAGCAACGGCGTACTCCTGATCGGTGATGGACATCCGAATGGGGAGCAACCCGGACAGGACTTCCATCAAAGGTGGCATCGGCCTGATGGACACGCACCTGACCGTATTTTAAGGTGCGGTGATTTGATAAACCCGCACATAATCCACCTCATATTTTATCGGAAAAGGTGTATTATCAGGGTCGCCTCCGTTTGAACCCAGCGCAAGGTTCAGCAGGATATACTGCGGTTTGGTGAATGGATTGCTGCCATCCACATTGATGGTCTGCGTAAGCGGACAATGATTCAACAGCTGCTCGTCCAGATACAGATTGATGGAATCCTTGTCCCAATCCATTCTCCAAACATGGAACTTTTTCACCCAATCCGCATCGACCGACGTAAAATCTGACAGGGGCCTTTTTTCACCATCCCACTTGGCAACCGACCGCTGCCTGGTACCCCAGGCCACATTAGCCAGGATGGTGGGAACATTATTCACACGGTAGAACTCCATCATGTCGATTTCCCCGTTCGCCGGCCACGGACCAGTAGTCCCCAATGTCCAGATGGCAGGCCAGGAGCCCTTGGCCGTATCGATTCTCGCCCTAACCTCAAACCGGCCATACAACCATTCCTTCAGCCCTCGCGTATTGATGCTGGAGGAGGTATATTGCACCGTCTTCCTGCTATTTTTCCAGTTGGAGCTGGTCGAATCATACTTGGGATTGTCGAATTGCTCCCTCCTACCTTCTATCAACAGCACTCCATTTTTACAATTGGCATTCTCCGCCTGATACCATTGAATCTCCTGATTTCTAACAAATCCATTTTCATGCTTCCAAACACTTGTATCCGGCATTCCGTCTTTGTTGAATTCCTCATTCCAAATCAGCTTCATTCCTTTAATTTGCTTTGGTTTGCCTGCATCAGGAATATACTGATCAGACATTTTTTTTGGCATTCTTATGGAATTTGATACGGCTTTTTGACCATGCAGCGTCTGATTGGCGGTTAAAAATAAAACTACGCTCACAAAGAAAATTAGTTGCGGCATAGATTTCAGGAGTGGTTTCATAGATTTTTTTACTTGAAATTTCAGTTTGAGTTCATGAAGTTCAAATATAGCTCTTTTGAGGCGTTTGTTTAGCGAATTCGAGGTTTAAGCTTTTCGAAATTCATAAGAATTCTTTCCCTATCCTCCTTTTCTTTATCACTTTTATGATAGAGTTCAATAAAAGTAATCCCATTTCTTTCTGGGAAATAGGCATAAATCAAACTCAATCCTGCTCATCTTCTTCGTATACCCTCACCGAATATGGTGGTTGCCTATAAAAAACTAGCTCATAATCAATCGTCGCATTTGCTTCCGTCGCCTTCCATGGCTTGTCACCATGCGAATATTGACTGATTGTAGCCGCATTCCAGTCACTCATTTGCTGGATGACATCATCGATTATCACCTTCTCACTAGCCTTCATTTGCGTCAAATCCGCCTTTTGCAAAGGCAAATACCGCGTTTGAGGGAAACCATGAAAATTGGTTTTAATTCGTTGCAACTGCCCCTTTGCCATCATTTCGTTCAGGATGACATTCATCTTCAAAGGAACAGGCCCATGAGGAAGCTTCCTATACTCGGCACCGGTCAGTTGCTCCTCATGAAGCTCATAGTAATTGAAGTCCGAGAAATACAATAGTTTGTACAACACCGTTTCACCCACATTTGGTTTACCTGCACAGCGTTCCAGAATGTATAACAAAACATTTCTAAACTTTTCAACCTGTAACTTGGGGACTGAAATCCGTACTACCTTTTGTTTCGTCGAAGTTCGCTCGTACACCGCCATGTCCTCCTTCAGAACCGATTCATTGGCAAAAAGTGCATCAACCGAAAATCCAAGCATGGATGATAAGGCCCTCAATTCCAAAACATCGATACCTCTTTTCCCCAACTCCATTTGTGTCAAAGCCGTACGCGAAACACCAATAGACTTTGCCACTTCTTCCTGTGTAAATCCTTTATCTTTTCTAATTTCTGATATGCGTTGACCTATATCAATATTGTTCTGGTTTTCTGACATGGCTTTACAATTTTATTCGACTGCAAAGATAACAGAATGTTTATTATTCACACACTATTATGTTGTGTTATTAAACATACGCAATTTGCTCCATAACAATTCTGTTCCACCGACACGCGCATAAATGGTTCTTACATTGTCCACATCAATTTTACAATAGAAATTCCTTCAATTTAATTAGTCGGACCTGTTTCGGGGTCACCATACACCGTTCCACGTCCATGTGTTCCAACATAAACCCTACCGTATTGCTTGGGATCACCAGTGATGTGCAGCAGTAATCCCCATTGGTGCGCATCGTCATTGATGCGAACCCAATGTTGCGCCAGGTCATCCGAACGGTAAATGCCCCGAACACCATTCACAATGCCAATCATATACAAAGCAGCATAATCACTATCAGTTTTACCTTTGCCAAAACCGAAGGCATGCATTTCCTGAACACCATCCAGTTTCAAGAATGTGTTTCCGGCATCGGTCGAATGGTAAAGTCCGTCAAAAGCCGCAATCCAAAGATCACCTTCTTTACCTGGAGCAGCATAAATCCGATCCTGTCCACCCCGCGTATCACCCCGATTTCCCCGCTTGGGTAAACCGTCCGGCAAATTCAAGGCTTGCTCTGAAAAGTTTGCTCCCCCGTCGGTACTCGTAAAAAGCTTTCCTTCATAAAGGTTCAAGGCATAGAACGTCGTTGGATTCACCCGATCGGCAACGGTGCGCGTATTGCCAGGAAGGCCATTGCATGCTGTCCAACTGGCACCTTGGTCGCTCGTCCGATACACCAGCATCGGTTGAGCTGGGCTATTTCTGCTGCGAACGGGTTCAGGCGCCCAAATCCAGGTAGCGCCATCGGCTGAAACCACAATATTGCCGAGGCTGCATTCCGGTTTGGGCTGGTTTGCAGTCGGTTTCCAGTTTTTACCTCCATCGGTCGAATACGCTATGTTGGTGGCCGTATTCGTCGATGTCGACCGCCCTACCCGAACGATGACAGCCGGATTTTTCTCTCCGGATGCCACGCCATTTGTGTTTCCAAACCTCGGGTTATCGAAACTTCCAGCAGCCGGTTTATCCAGATCCCAGTGCACAAAACCACCGTAATCGCCAATAGCCGTAATCAGGGGCGCTCCTTGGGTCGGACTTAGCAATTCGAGCGCCACCGTTTCTTCGATGCCGGTACTCATCACCGTCCACTTCGTAGGTTTACCCTTGTCCATATTGGTCAGATTGAAGGTTTCGTGCCCTCCATAACCGGTTGTAAATAAGGCATGAGCCGGATTCGTCGGATCAATCTCGATGTCGAACAACCAGTGAATGCCTGTTTTCTGAACGTAGGGTGCCAACGAATGATCGAATGTTCCACCACCTGCAAAAACCTTGTTCCAGGTTTGACCACCATCCAGGCTTCTAAAAATATCCTCCCCCTTTTCAATACCATACCTGTTGAAGGAACTGACGATGACGACCTTCGGGTTATTGGACTGAACCGAAACGGCAGCATATCCAAAAGCCCTCGTTTGGGGGTTGGGTTTGTCGGGGGTAATCTCCGTCCATTGATCGTTTTTCGTATTCAGTTTCCAGACTGCACCGTCGGACATCCGAGAAGGGCCAGGTGCATTTCCATACGTCACGAAAAGGTTCCCATCGGAAGCGAGTACGGCGTGCGTCGGGCGGTATTGCGTGGGTTCATTAGGCAGGGCCGCCCATGTTTTACCGCCATCCATGGAACGGTAGAGGTTTTCGCGGTTCATGAGTGAAACGCCGACGTAGACGTAGGAATGCTTGTCGATGATGGTAAAAATAACGCCGCTCCCCATTGGATTCGTTCTGCGATCTCTAACGATGCTGTCCTGATTCTGCGTCCGGACAGGCTGGGTTTCTGTAACATCCGGAAAACTCGTCACTTGTTGCCAAGTGACCGCACAGTCCGTACTTTTCCATAACCCGTCGTGCCGCGTGCCCAAATAAAGTATGTCCCCATTTTTTGGATCGACCGACATGCGTTCCCCATTCCCACGGCCGTCTTCATTTCCACCCATTTTGAAGGGGACATTGGTCCGTTGGAAGGTTTTGCCCCGATCGGAGGAACGTAATATCGCACCATTTGGAGAACGAGCACCTGAATATGTACCGCAAGACAGATAAACCCTGTTCGGATCGGAGGGATCGAGTGCGATGCTTTCGACACCTATCAAATTGACATCTTCGTACGACAACCAATCCAACAAGGGTTCCCAACGCAAGGTAGAGGGATTTCGACGGTAGGCTCCGCCCATATCGGTGCGGCAATAACAGACACCTTTTTCAGTCGGGTGAAAAACGATGCCTGGAACAAAACCGCCTCCGACCATTTGAACGCTTTTCCAAGTGTAGGGTTCAGCAGCTATTTTTTGTCCAACAATAGCCTGATTATCAGCCACTAATAAAATAAGCCCAACCAATAAGATTGCAAACGATTTTGTTTTCATCTATTATATTTTTTGTTAACCTGCAATTTCAATACTGCGGACGTTAATCCAGGAGCATTCGCTTTCAGCACCATTTCACCGGCACTTTCCGTTGACTGCACGATGACCTGAGCCAACCCATTAAATACTCTTCGTTTCCAGCTATTTGCAGGCCGATTCTCGGTACTATCCACATTTAATGAGGTCCAATCCCCAATTTTCACAGATTTGGCAGATGCAATGAACCGGTCGGGCTCGTGCGAAGCTGGATCACCATTTCCAACGCCTATAATGTTACCGGGGCCCTCCAGCGTGAAAGACACCTCATTCATAGCAACAGGCACCACGCGGCCTTTTTTGTCCTTAACCACGACCGTGACAACAGAAACATCTTTTCCATCCGAATTTATCGTTGTCCTGTCTGCCGACAATTGCACGGAAGCAGGTTCGTCGGTGGTTTCAACCTTTTGCAAGAGGGTCTTTTTCCCATTTTTATAGCCTTGAGCAAGCAACACACCGGGTTGATACGTCACCACCCATTCGATGTGCGAATTCTTTGGTACGGCTTGCTTCCCAAGGCTCATTTTGTTGAGAAAAAGCTCGACCTCATCGCAATTGCTGTATGCCCACACGCTTATAGGCTTCCCTTCTTCACCTTTCCAATTCCAGTGAGGAAAGATATGAAGCACCGGTTCGTTCGTCCAAACCGATTTCAGGTAATAAAACTGATCCTTCGGAAAGCCGCAAGCGTCCAAAATCCCGAATTCAGAAAGTACGGCAGGCCAACCAAGCGGGTTCGGCTCCCCTTTGTAATCGAAACCGGTCCAGTAAAACAACCCGGCCAGAAACGGCCTTTCTTCGTAATACCTCCAGCCAGTCTCCAAACTGGATCCTTTTGCATCCGTTCGATCGGTAGGGGCCATTCGACCATTCGCCTTATCATCCACATAGATGCCTCTGGTTGAAGACGTTGTTGTTTCTTCGGTTCCAACAGCTGGTTGATCGGGGAACTTTTTATGATGTTCATCGATGTTGCCATGTGTGAGGTAATTGAATCCCATCACATCGGTCACGGTTGAAATCCCTGCTCCCCAGCCACCACTGATTGCCGTGGTGATTCGACGGGTCGGGTCGATGTTCTGCGCAAACGCCTGCATGGTGGCCGCAATTCTGGCACCGGTTACATTTCCTTCAATACCCCACTCTTCATTGCCCAACGACCACAAAATCACGCTAGGGTGGTTGCGGTCCCTCACCATCATTCGTTTCAGAAGGTCTAAATGCTCTTGATTGGTGCCCATCAATCTATTTTCGTCCAATACCAGCATTCCCAGGCGGTCGCAGGCATCCAGCAATTCGGGCGTCGGGGGATTGTGCGAACATCGGTACGCATTGCTACCCATTTCTTTAAGGCATTTGATCCGATAATCCTGCAATGCATCGGGAATGGCAGCCCCGACACCGGCATGATCCTGATGATTGTTGGTCCCTTTTAACTTCACCTTTTTTCCATTCAGGAAAAACCCTTCGTTGGCATCGAATCGAATGGTTCGAATGCCAAACGTCGTTTCATAACGGTCTACGACAAGCCCACCTGAAAGTACTTTTGTGACCAACTTATGCAAATACGGTGTTTCGATGGACCACAGTTTTGGATTCTGCACCTCCATGGAACAGGCATATTCAGCCTCAGCACCCGATTTCAACGTCAGTTGCTTTTGCGTGGTCGTGCCGACGGAATTGCCTCCGGCATCCAAAACGGTTTGCTCTATTTCAAAGGTCACTTCAGCCTTCCCTTCATTTTGAATGGTGGTTTTAACTGCTACAGCCGAAGCGTTTTCTTTTACCTCGGTCGAAACAAAGCACCCATTTTGTGCCACATGCAACGGTTCTGTTTTTGTCAGCCAGGTATGGCGATAGATGCCAGCCCCTTCGTAAAACCAACCCTCTTCCATCATGTTGTCCACACGTACCGCAATCACATTGGTCCCACCGTAGGTTATATAATCCGTTATATCATAGCTGAAACCTGCATATCCACTGGGTTCCGTTCCCAGATAAAATCCATTGACCCAAACAATGGAATTCCGGAATACTCCGTCAAAATCGATGGAAATCCGTTTACCAAGATCCGACTCAGGAATAATAAACGTTTTCCGATACCATCCAATACTGTTTTCCGGAAAATTCCGTCCGATGGCCTTATACCCATGACTATGCGTTCCTTTACTGTCAAAAGGCAACTCCACGGCCCAATCGTGCGGAAGGTCGAGATTCCGCCAGGCACGGTCGTCAAAATTCTTGGAAGCAGCTCCATCCCCATATCCCGCTTTGGCAAAATAGGAGAAATAGCCCGTCCCATTGGTAAAATCCTTATTCGTGTCATACGGATGCCCGAAGGCGAATCGCCAGTCGAAATCGATTGAAACTTTCTCCCTGGTTAAAGGCTGGACTTGTGACCAAATACTGAAACTCGATGTAAAAATAATTAGTAAACACCCAATATAGCGTATACCCTGAAACTGTTTTTTCAGAAAATGCGATGTGTTTTCCATAGATTTCAATGGCGATTAATGGTTCAAGAATTAAAGAGGTTGAATGCAGTTTTGATAGATTCAAAAGTAACGTACAAAAATGACGTTACAAAAACAAAAACTACCGAAATTCATTCAATTTTCGATTCTTAAAGGGCTACAGTCGAATGATCAAACTCCCCACCTTAACTCCATCCGCCTTCGCAGTCACTTTAACATACCCTTTTTTAACGCACCCACTTTGCAGCAAAACCGTTGCAATTCCAGCCTCTGCCGCTATGGGGTTTTGCCCAATGATTCGGCCAACGCCTTCGACTTCGAACGTTATAGGCATGTTACAATCATTAATCACATTCCCGTTTTTATCCCTGACCATTGCATAAACAAATACGGCATCGGCACCGTCCGCCTTTAGAGGCTTCCCGCTCGAATCGTACGAAAGTTCCATTCGATAGGCTTTGCCAGCAGTGGAAACGACATCGTGAGCGACGGCTTTGTTTTTTACGAAGCCGACAGCTTTCAACGTTCCTGCTTCGAACCCTTTAAGATCAAAAACAACCGGTGGGCAAGGTAGTTGGTCAGAAATTGACGTTTTTGCTCCAGCTTTCCGCTCAATCAGTGTATTATTCAGATATAGGGCCACTTCATCGCAGTTGGAGTACACTTTCAAATTTTTAAAATCTGAATCCGGATTCCAATAAGAAGCAATTTTGACAATCGGTTTTCCGGCCTTGACCTGGGTTTGGTAGAAATAATAGGAGAATTTAGGCAAGCGGAAAATGTCCATGATACCAGAGGACTCGATATCGGGTGAATAGCCACGGTTGTAATCGAACATGAGCCAGTTGGCATCGCCTAAATGGGGATTACGAAGGTTGTCGTTGTGGGCTTCCTGAAAATTGGTAGCTTGTTGGAGCAAGCGTTTTTCACCATCGCCGCGCAATTGGCGGCTGGTGCGCTCGTTGCTTTTCAGACCGGCATAACCAGCCTGGTTGAGTCCTGCATCCTGAGCGAAATATTCCCAGTCGCCGTATTCTCCGGTAAATAAAGGTGTGGTGCCTTTATATTTTTTCCAATAAACCGGTGCTTTGCCGTGTTGTCTGGCAGGAATCCAGACATCGTAGTGTTTATTGATCCAACCGCAGGTGATCAGGTCCGTTTCAGTCGATTCTTTCTGGGCTATCTTTACCATTTGAACCATAAAGGAATCGGGCATGGGCGACTCATTGAGCGACAGTTCCCACATTGCAACGCTGGCATGGTTTCGATCCCTTCGAATAAGTTCGCGTGCATCTTGATAGGAATGTTGCTTGAATGCTTCGTTACCGACAAATTGCCAACCTGGGATCGCATCGATGGTGAGGATTCCCAGTTCATCGCAGGCATCCATAAAGGCAGGCGATTGCGGGTAGTGTGAAAGGCGGACGATATTGAAACCGGCTTGTTTAATTTTCAGGGCATCGCGGTATTGGGCATTGTCGGAAAGTGCATTTCCCAAATAAGGATATTCCTGATGACGGTTCGTGCCAACCAACTGGATGGGTTCAGCATTGATACACATTTTTCCACCTACGATTTCGAAGGCGCGAATTCCAATTTTAGTGCTTAAATCATCTACGACTGAACCCTTTTCAAGAACCTCGACTTGCAAAGTGTACAAGTTGGGATGATCGGGGTGCCAAAGAAGGGGATTGAGCACCGATAAGCTATCCACCACGTGACATTGGCCAAAGGCTTCCACTTGCTGTTTAGAAGTTGTACGTTCAGCAACCGTTTTTCCAGATCGATCTACCAATTTGTACGTCAAGGTAATTTCCTTACGAGTGTCTAATTCGTTCTGCAAGTTCGTTGACACCGCAACCGTAGCTGCTTGAGACGACACAAGCGGATACCAAACCTTCACTCCACCCGAAGCGCTGCCAACAGCGTTCGTTATGTGCAAGCGGTTGTAAACGCTTAACGTTACATTTCGATAGATGCCGCTAAAATAGCAAAAATCCAGCCCTTTGATGGGTTTCCCGGGTGGAACTTCCGGATTGTCGGCGTTGTCGGTACGAACGATCAGTTGATTCGGCTTTTCAAAATCCAGGTAAGTACTGATGTCGATGCTGAAAGGCAAGTAGCCTCCCGTATGGGTGAGCAAAAGCTTGTTGTTGAGCCACACTTCTGTTTTTTGCATCACAGCGCCAAAATCGATAAAAACTTTCTTAGATTTCCAATTGGGATCGGCTGAAAATTCTTTTTGGTACCAACTAACACCGACCCAGGGTTCAACAACCACCAAAGGCTCCATTTTTGCGGTATGAGGCAGGCAAACCGTTTGCCAATTGGAAAATGCATATCCTTTTTCTGTGGGCGAATGGTTCGAATCCGTACCAAGATCTTCCTGATTACAAAACCTCCAATCCCTGTTGAAATCGAGGATCTGTCGGGAATTTTGTGCACAAACAAGAATGGGAAAAAGGCACAGAAAAAGTACTTTATTTTTCATAAAAATCGGACAACTACTTTTGAATAAATTTGAAAACGACGGGTGAGTCGGAGTTAAGAACATGAGCTTGAATCAGGTAAATACCTGTTGGTAAATTAGTGACAGAAATGGAACTTGAATTCGTGATCGTTTTTACCACCATTCCTTTTATATCAAAGAGTGTAATGGAGTCCAGCATTTCATTGAAATCCAATGTTTGGTTCTGTACATTATGCTTCATTTCCAAATTGGATTCCGTGGTATTGGATAAGGCATTCGTAACTGTCAGAAAGGCATCCATCGCAATGGTTGGTTGCGGAGTTGTTCCAGTTGTCCAGGCGCTCAAAGCATATTGCCCCCAGTTGCGGGAGGCCTGAGGTTCCCAGTAAATCACGCCCAAACCTGCATTGTTTGGAACAGCCATCACTTTACTTATTTCGGCAATCAACATGTCTTTGGTGTTTTGAGCTTTGGTATCCAGACCACCCGTTTCAACAATCATGACTTCCTTTCCATAGCGTGATGCCATATCAAGCAAGTTCGTACCCAAGGCAGCGATGGAAAGTGTGTAATCGGGACTGCCACTCAGCCAGTATGGATAATAGGATAAGCCAATGACATCGTATTTAGCCCCGTAGTTTTTGGCATTGTCGAACCAAGTGCGAAAACGGCTGTTGTTGTTACCCTGATCAATGTGAAGCACCACTTTTGTCGTTGGGCTTACGGCTTTTACAGCTTCATAGCCCTTGTTCAATAATTGGGCAAGTTGTGACCAGTTACTAGTACTTCCATCCGGGAAAAGCATTCCGCCGGTGATTTCATTTCCAACTTGAACCCATTCTGGTGTCACACCTGCTGAATCCAATGCCGTCATTATACCGTATGTATACGTATAGACATCCGTCAACAACTGGGCGAAAGTATGCCCCACCCATGCCGCCGGTTTGACTTGTTTGCCAGGATCGGCCCAAGTATCACTGTAATGAAGATCAATCATGACGCGCATGCCCCATCCTTTGGCACGAACAGCCATGGCGACCATTTCAGGTTTACTGCAATGACCATTTTTCCAGTCGAGCATGTTCGGGTTTACCCAAGTACGCAAACGTATCGTATTGATACCATGATCTTTTAATATCTGAAAACAATCCTGAGCGACACCATTATCGTTGTAAAATTTAAAATTGGATTCCTTTTCCATTTCAGGCAACCAACTCACATCGGCCCCTTTTGCAAAAACATTCGTCGCATTTTCAGCGCTGAAAACGGTTTGTTGGAATAATATCAGGAAAAGAAGGAGTGCGGCTAAGGAATGCTTCATATAGTGAATGATTCACAGCAATGGACATTCCGAAGAACACCCATTGCTGTTGATTTTTTTATTGAATGGAGAATGTATATTTTTCAGGACGACTTAAATCCATGGTTACCGTTCTGACACCAGTATTGGTCGGCATCATATTGGAACCACCAATGTTCAACTCACCCGTGTTTACACCTCCGTCGCTGACGCCGAATTTGTATCCCCAATCGCCATTACCAATAATCTGCATGCCCCAACCCAAGGTCGCAATGTTGCAAGTTGCTGTCCAAACTTTATTGACGGCATCGTAGGTCATTTTATTGGCGGTCAAACTCCAACCGTTGAAATCACCTGTCACACAGAATGAATCGACGGCCGCTTTGCTCCAAGTCATGGTGTTCAAATCGGCCTTGATCAGGAAGTAACCACCTGCATCGAACCAGATCTTCCATTGTGCTAATTGATCACTATTAAGTTTGGACAGTGACGTTGGATCTGAACCATAAACCGTTCCCGTCGCAAAACTCTGATCGGTTGTGAACTTAAAGTTATTCCAAATGGCGGCATTGACATAACCTTCGTATTTACCATCATTGTTGCGTGAACAAATTTTGAGGGTATAATCACTCCAACCTGTCATATCGCCCGGCATATACAGGAAAGATACAATCTTCCTAACGCTGAAAGGCTTGATTACCAACAATTTAACATTTGAATAAACCGGCATGTTGCCAAAAGCCAAGTTCGCTTTTATCCGAACTTTTACAACATTTTCAACATCCGGCGTTAGCTTCAGCAAATTTAAGCATTTTTTATTCAGGACAGAATCGGTATACGAAATGGAATAGCTGTTGGTGATAATGGATTCTTCGAGTGGAGCAGTGAAATCGCCATTCAGGGTATCGATCTGAATGGTATAGATTACTGGAGTGCTTACATCATAAACCAATGAATCCCAACTGAATGCAATAGCTTCGTGTGTACCGCCACCTGTTTCGTTCAAAACGATGGTATCCAAACTGGAGGTAAGGTTGAATTCACCAGGAACAGTAGCGGTGTATATCGGGTCGTTATCGGTACAGGAGCTTACAAACATCAAGCTAAAGACCAGGGCAGTTAAGTGAAATATTTTCTTTTTCATAGTGGTGTATTTTCAAGTATCAAAAATGATCAATCTGAGTCAGATTCGGATTTGCCAATAAATCGGAAGTTGGAATTGGGAACAGATTGTATTTGCTGTCAACCGCTTTTCCTGCCTTCGTATTGCCTTTCCATGCCCACAAATAATCGGCCGTAGTCAATTTGTTGAAACGTACCAGGTCCGTTCTGCGTTGAGCTTCCCAATACATTTCACGAGCTTTTTCATCCAGGATGAAACCAAGCGTCAATTCACTTTGATTGATATTACCCAAGCTACTTGCCGGATTGTTGGCATAGGCGCGTCCTCTGATTTTATTGATATAGCTCAAAGCTGTTGCTGCATCGCCACCGGATCCACCCCTCAAAACCGCTTCGGCATAGGTCAGGTAGATTTCGGCCAGACGAAATACCGGGAAGTCAATATCGGAAAGGTTGTTAAAGCTGTTGTTTTGGACAATGCTGCTGCCATCCCGGTTTACATTACGGTATTTGAAGGTTGAGTATCCATCGGTACTGACGGTAACATTCTCCACGTTCAGGTTCTGACCAATCGTATAAAACTGAGCCCGTTTGTCGATGGTGGTATCGGCCGAAGGAAACAATGCTGGAATCTGTTCGGTCACTCGGAAGTTGTTCCAACTACCCGACAAGCCGTTGATATCGGCCGTTACACCAGCTGCGCCCAAGGCAAAGAAGTTGGTTCCATTCCAGGTTTCGTTCGTATTGTTGTAGTTCAAAACAAAAATGAATTCGTTGGTGTTCAGGCTATTATCACCAAGCAACAGCCAGTTATATTTGCTTTCGAGCGTATAGCCGGCAGTGATGATATTGTTGCAATACGTAATGGCTTCCGTGTAATGATCTACACCTGTGTAGATGGTACCGTTCAGATACATTCTGGAAAGCAAAGCCCATGCTGCAGCCTTGTCCGGACGACCCGATTCATTGGTTCGTGGTTCGGCCAACAAGGGTTCAATTTCCTTGAGTTCCGTTTCGATAAATGTAAACAGATTGGCACGCGTGATCTGGTCAGGTGACGAGAAACCAATATTATCCGGTGTTGGGAACGGAGGATTACCATACAAATCCATCAACACCCAAAAGCAATAGGCCCTCAGGTAGCGAACTTCAGCTTTGTATTGCAGGATTTGTGTCGTTTCGGCGGCAGTAAAACCACGAGCAGCAATCTTTGCATCGGTCGATTCGTTAATGAAGTTGTTGCAATAGGTAATGGTCAACAAAGCCGTAGAATAGACGTAGGTGATGGCCGTAGCATCGGCACTCCATGCTAGTTGGTGGAAAACCGCGTTTCCGCCATCGTCGTTCCAGGTGCTTACAGCCTCATCGGTAGTGTATTCCTGCATGCCCCAGTAAAAGCGGAGGAAAGATCCGTATATCATATTGGAATAGATGGAAGCCTCACTTTGCTTGTAACCGGCAGCCGTTTCGAACTGCTTATCTGCTGTCAGGTCGTTGGTCGGCGTTTTGATTAAATCGCCGGTACATGCGGAAAGTCCCAGAAACAAGACTAAAACCATCCACAGTTTCGTTTTGATCGTATTGTTGTAGAATTTCATATTCGTACTGTTTTAAGGTTAGAAAGTCAAATTAAGACCGAATGCAAGAACACGTGGCACCGGGTAAGCGTTTTGATATCCGCTGTTGGTTTCAGGATCTAAGCCTGTGAAATTCGTGATCGTAAATACGTTTTGTACCGACACGTTTGTTTTCAAGCTTATGTTGCTGTTGCGAAAGAGTTTGCCAAAATCATAACCTAGGTAAACATTGTCCATTTTCAGGAACGAAGCATTCTGAAGGTAATAATCGCAGTAATCTTCGTATTGATTGGTGTTGCTGAATTGTGACTTGTAGTAGGAAACGTTCAGGTTTTGAGAGGTGCTCCAACCTGTCATTGCTACAGAATTTTCCTGAGGTTGGTAATAAATGTAGTGTCCCAAATTGGCATGAAGGGAGGTCCCAACTGACCAATTCTTGTATTGAAAGTTGGTGCTGAATCCAAGCAAATACTTTGGAATAGAGGATTTTCCCGTAACGTACCTGTCTTTGGCATTGGTAAGTCCATCACCATTGACATCCAGCATCTGGTCCTCGATTGGCTTGCCGGTAACGTCATACACTTGATGATATAGGTAGTAGGTATTGCGGGGATAGCCAAGTGTGTTTACCAATTTTGCATCACTGAAAAGGCCTACTCCACTGTTGTCAATCAGGCTCAGTTTGGTGATTTTATTTTCATTGTAGGTGGCATTGAAGCTCAAATCCCAAGTAATATCCCTTGTTTTAACAGCAGTGGCTTTTACGTTGAATTCAATACCGTTGTTTGATACAGAACCGATATTTCTCATCATGTTTGAAGCAAAACTATAGCCATACGGAATGGTTACAAAATTCAACAAGTCTTTTGTTTTTTTACTATACAGATTGACACTTCCCAAAATCCGGTGTTCAAAAAATCCATAATCAAGCCCGATATTGGCTGTAGCTGCTTCTTCCCACTTCAGATCTGGGTTATAGACTTGAGGATACACGGTTGTATAGGCTGTATTGCCAAATGAATATTGACTACCAAGGCCGCTGGTGGTGTATCGTATAATCGGGTAATAATTTGGCAATCCATCCTGCTGACCGGTAACACCATAGCCTGCACGTAATTTCAGATCGGAAATCACTTCGACATCTTTAAGGAAGCTTTCATTTTTCACTTTCCATGCCAACGCCATCGAAGGGAACAAACCCCAACGGTGTATTTCGGAAAAACGAGAAGAAGCGTCATCACGTATAGAAACCGTCAGTAAATATTTATCATTCAACGTGTAGTTCAAGCGCCCATAGAAAGAAACGATGGAATGGCTAGGCTTTTCGAACTCAAAGGGTGGTACTGAACTCGCAATAATTGTTCCGTCAGCCGAATAGGCCGGATAGCTGTAGTTGGTTGTCAGAAAGTCATTGTACGAATAACCAGCAGTGACATCGAATTTACTTTGAAGAGAAGGCAGATCCTTTTCATAAAACAAGTAAGATTCAAATAGTTTATTCCCCATTGTTTTAGAGGGATTTCCGTCATACTTTCTTCCATTCGAAAGACTCTGTGCAAAATAGGTTGCGGGTGCAAAATAGCTGTAGGTTCCCGTAGAAACATCGTATCCGGCATTCACATTCAAGTGCAAATCAGGTAAAAAGAAGAAACGATAATCGGCCTGAATGTTACCCAGACTTCGGTATGTTTTGTTCTTATCAGTTACTTGATTCAACATACTGACAGGGTTGATGTTGGTAAGCGCCGGATTGGAAGCGTATTGTGTGTATTGGAAATACCCTCCATACGTTTGATCATCAACGAGAACAGGTTGTGTCGGATCGAAAGCAGTTGCTGCCCATATAGCACCCGCATTAGCAATGCGTTCATTTTCGTACGAACCTTTCAGATTCACATTCACTTTCAACTGATCATTCAGGAAAGTCGGATTCAAGTTGATCGATGCCGTGGCACGTTCATAGTTACCAGTTTTAAGAATACCATCCTGATTGGTATAAGCGACAGAAACGCGATAAGGCAGATCTTTTACTGATCCGTTTAAGCTCAGATTATAGTCGTGGGCGAATGCAGTTTGGAAGATTTCATCTTGCCAGTCGGTAGAGGCAGCTCCTGGGGCAATCATCATTCTTGAACCAAGTTCAGTGGCCAATGCACGATATTGGTCAGCGGAAAGTACGGGAGTTTTGTCACGCAGAGTCGAAAATCTGAAATTACTTGAAAAATCTACTTTCATTCTCCCTTTGCTTCCTTTTTTGGTAGTTATCAAGATAACCCCGTTGGAAGCCCTGGAACCATAAATGGCGGATGCAGAGGCATCTTTCAAGACGGTTACATTTTCAATATCATTGGGATTAAGCTGACTCAGCATTCCTGGACCACTGTTCCAACCTTCGATGGGTAAACCGTCGATGACAATCAAGGGGTCGTTTTCAACACTCAATGAAGCGCCACCCTGAATCAGGAATGAACTTCCGGCTCCTGGTTTACCACTGGAAGGAAGCACCTGAACACCCGAAATTTTATTCGCAATCAGTGCTTCTGCATTCGTTACGGGAGCTTTTTCAAAGTCGCGCGAACTTATTGACGCAATGTTACCGGTCAAATCCGTAGATTTTCGGGTACCATAACCAATAACCACGACTTCACTCAGACCTTGGTCCGATGGGTTCAATTGAACATTTAAGGTTGCTTTCCCCGAAAGGGATACTATTTTGGAAATATAGCCGAGAAATGAAAATTCCAACGATGTCTGATCATTAGAATAGGAAATGGAATATTTGCCGTTTGCATCGGTAATTGTATACTCCGCTGTTTGAACATTCTTGATGCTCACGCCAGGTATTGGATGCCCTTGCTCATCGGTAACGGTACCGGTCATTTTCTTTTGGTTGGTTGATTGCTGCGCCATAACGGACGAAAGCCCCGAAAAAATCGGAGCAATCAGCAATACGACCATCAAAAATCTGAAGTAGGTGGTTTTTCTCATGATAGTATTATTAGGTTATTCGGTTTTAATCAACGAACCACAATTTTGTGGGTTTCACCATTCACCCGAAGCAGGTAGACTCCAGCTTTCACTGCTTCAGCAAATTGGTTGTTGGCATTGACGGAGCGGAGTTTTTGTCCGCTAATAGTGAACAATTCAATAGGAGCTACACCTTGGAATGCTGCATGGATCATTCCCGGTTCCGAGTAAATTTTCAGGTATTTTGAAGCTTGATTAACAGCAGAAGTGGCTGAAACGGTGAACTTAGCTTTGTAACCGATTGAAGCAGTGCTCAGTACAAAGGCTGTATTCTGATCGCCATTGGACGTTAACCAAACGGAAGCTGGCGTTTGCCAATATTGTGATTTTGCCAGAATCACTTCCAGATAATACGTTCCGGCTGTATTTCCTACAAGTCCGAGCACATCAACCCCAGCTGAAACATTGTTGTAAATGGAATTCAATGTACTGCTGGCCGTTGCACGGCTTCCTGTTGAATAAAACAAATTGTTCAAAGCAATGCTGCTCCAGTTTCCGCCTGTTCCTGAAATGGAATATGCCCGGTAATACAATGTAAAGGATGTTGCATCAATGTAGTCATCGACACCATACGATCCAGATTCTCCGTAACCACCATTAAGCACCAGCGTGGTCGGTGTACCAAAGTCGAATGCTTCGAACGCGGTGTTCGTTGCCCAATTGTTGTCGCAAGTCCAAGTAAGACCAGTAGCGATGCTGTAGTTGTAAAGTGTTCCGCCGGAAGTTACGGTTGCAAAACTTCTGGCCCAGTAACCACTGGCTGAAGCAAAAGAACATGCCAAAAAAATGGCGCAAAACAGAGTAAAGCGTTTTTTCATTATGCTAGTATTTAAGGATGAGAAATCAGTCCTCAAATATAGTTCGGGCAGAAGGAAAGGTTCAAGTACAAATCGGACAGAGAAGTGTACAAAACGGACAAAATCCTGGTAGAAGGATTAACTCAACTCCATGAATTGTTTTGGAGTTTTGCCATATTTAGCGTGGAAGCATTTGGAGAAATAGGAGTGATTGGAGAAACCCACCAAATACATAACTTCCGCTACGGAGAATTTTTTTTGTGCCAGCAACATGGCCGCTTTTTTCATGCGGATGGAACGGATATAATCCACCGGAGTAAGTCCAGTCAGATGCTTGATGCGGCGGTATATTTGTTTGGTGCTGATGCCCGAAATCCGACTGAGGTTATTAACGTTCAATTCAGAATCTGCGACATTGTCTTCAATGATTTTGGTCAGATCGGCCAAGAGTTTCTCATCCCACGATTCCGCCTGAATTTCCTTAGGTGTAGATAATATTTCCAAACGATGCCTTTCCTCCATCTTTTCGCGGGTTCCAATGAGTTGTTTGATCCTTAAAAGTAGAATGTTGGTATCGAATGGTTTGGGCATAAAGGCATTCACTCCAAGCTCGATGCTTCTTTCTTCCGTCATTTTATCGTCTTTGGCCGTGAGAATAATCACGGGGATGAGCGACAATTCTTTCAACTTCCGGAGTTGCTTACACATTTCCAAGCCATCCATTACCGGCATCATCACGTCGGCGATGATAAGATCTGGAACGATTTTTTGAGCCATATCAAGACCGGTTTTCCCATTGTGAGCCGTTTTAATTCGGTATTGCTGAGACAGAGACTTCTGAATAAAGTCACTTACCTGAAGGTTATCTTCCACCACCAGAATGAGTGGTTTATCGGTGTCGTTTTCAGTGATTTCAGGAAGTTCAACAGCATCTGGCTCATTGACAACAACCGGCATCGAAATGGAGATGGTAGTCCCTTGATTCTCTACCGATTGAATATGGATGGAACCGCCGTGCAATTCCACATGGCTTTTCACCAGATAAAGACCTATTCCACTGCCCTCTTTATCTTCTGCCGTTTTGCGCGACTGATAAAAACGATCGAAAACCATCGGTAAGTCCGATTCGGGAATACCAATTCCTGTGTCGGAAATACTAAATGTGAGCGTCTTACTATTTTCGGCAGAATAATAGAGCGTCACGTCAATTTTTCCACCTTCGGTTGAGAATTTTATAGCGTTCGAAATCAAATTATTAAGTACCGATTCTATTTTAAGCACATCCATATCCACCAACAAATTTTCCACATTGGAGTGGAATGTCGCTTTCAGGTTTTTGGCTCGAAAAGCATCTTCGTAAACCGAAAAAATGCCACCGACGAATTCTACAAATTCAATGTGCGAAAAGATCAAATTATTTCTGGTCGAACTGTCTATTCTTTCAAAACCAATGATCTGCTGAATAAGTGCATTCAATCGCAACGCGTTTTGCTGAATCAAGCTCAATTGCTTTTTAAGTTGTGCATTCTTGGTTTCGACCATCAATTTACTCAAGGGAGCAATGATCAGACTGAGTGGCGTTTTGAAATCGTGCGAAACATTGGTAAAAAACTCGATTTTCAATCTCGAAAGTTCCAACGACTTTTCCTTTTCAATTCGCTCAATCCGGGTGCGATGCCTATCTAAATAGTACATAATCACCCAAAATAAGAAACCGAGAATGAGGATGGCATACACTACTTTCGCCCACAAGCTATAATACCAAGGTGGCCTGATGGTAATGGGAAAGTCGAGTAGAGGTTGTACATTCTTGCCTTCCTGATCCAAGCTTCCAATGGTCAAACGATAATTCCCTGGTGCTAAATTGTTGTACGATATGCGGTTGGAATTGGGTTTTACAGTACGCCATTCGTTGTCCACTCCTTCGAGATGGTAAACGTATTTATACTCGTCAATCAGAGAATATCTGAAATCAGAGAATTCAAAGGTCAGGTTGTTCTGGTCGTAACGAAGCGAAATGTCTTTGGCAAACAGTAGGCTTTTTCCTTTGTAATCGGCACCCGGCTGAAAAAATCGATCGTTGACGTAGAGCGCTGTCAAAATGAGCGTCGGATTCGATTTCTTTTCCCGAATGACCTCTGGAGAAAAGACCACGAAACCATCAACGCCTCCCAGGTAAATTTCATTTTCCAAGGGATTAAAGAAGCTGCATGAAAAAGACTGGTTTGTTATTCCTGCATATTTTGTTTGCAACGTTTTCTTGTCAAGTACAAAAGTCCCGCCACTGGTGCTGATCCAGATGTGATTGTTTTCCTCGGTCAGCAACCGGATGCGCATGTTCTTAATGCCCTCAAAGCTTACAGGTTGAATGCTGTTGTTTTTCGGATTGATTCGGCTGAGGCTTCCAAATTGCCCAACCCAAATCATTCCTTCGTGATCGCAAATCAAACTGAATGCATTTTCGCCAGACGATGTTTTAAGCCCTGGAAACCTTGTCACTTTTCCAGTAGCAACATTGATTTTGTTGACTTCGTTCGTATAGGTCAACGCCCAGACGTTTCCTTGTAAGTCGTTCAATACTTGCAGGATGTAATTATCTGAAAGGCCTTGTCCATCGGCATTCTTATAAAAGTTCTGTTCAGCAACGTAAAATCCGGAAGTGCTTTTAATAAGCTTGTCTTTGTCCACCACAAAAATACCACCCAGACAAGTGGCTATCCATAGCCGCCCCTGTTTGTCTTCGAACAAACTGTAGGCCCAATTGGCATTGCGCGTGCGGGTACTGTCAACAATGTTGTAATGGATAAACTGATGCCTTTGGTAATCGTAGCGGTTGATGCTTCCGTCGGTGGCTACCCAGAGCGTTTTGTCTTTATCTTCATAGATGCAGCGGATACGATTGTGTGAAATTGGATAACGGGCATCACCCATTTTGTACCAAATACAGGTTTTTGAGCCTGCAGGAACAAAAATCAAACCGTTTGTACCGCCATACCAAAAGTTCTTTCGTGAATCCTTATAAATGACCTGCAACTGGTTCCCATCACCAATTCCAGTAACTTGCGAAATGGGCACATAGCGATAGTTCCTAATGTTTTTGGAAATAGAAACTCCATAGTCGGTTCCAAACCATGCACTTGTATTCCTGGCCACGAAAATGCTCCATATTATATTATTGGTCAATGATTTACCATCTCTGGAGTCATGAACGACATGCTTGACAACACCCATTTCTTTGTTGTAGATGTACAATCCGTTGTCTGTTCCCAACAGCAGATTTTGGCTTTGATCCAATGCCAGTGATTTGATCGAATTGCTGTCGAAAGGGCCAATGCGTTCTACAACACCAGTAGTGGGTACAAACTTGAACAAATACCCTTCGGTCCCCACCCAAATGCATTTCCGAATGCTGTCTTCCAACAACGAATTTACCAACAGACTGTTTTTTGTAAACTGAACCGGAAGATTGATCTTTTTGAAAATGGAAGAACCGGGAGCCAAAAAACAAAGTCCATTATAGGTTCCCACATACATCGTCTTATCGTTCGATTGCAGAATGGAATAGATTGCCTTATGCGGAATTCCGGAGTTCTTGCCTGAACAGACTATCGGAGGTTCCTTACTACCAATACTATAACGGTACAAACCATTCAAAGATCCAATCCACAAGTCCTTTCCACACAGTGCCACAGAACGCACATCCACAGGAAATTCCACCGAAGTTTCTTCGAAGGCTGAGGTTTCAATATTGTAGATCAACACACCGTTATCCGAACCCAGATAAAGATGGGTCTCATCAACAAGCGTCCCACAATTAATCATTTGATTGGCCTGATTGTTTATTTCGCTGAACGGAAAAAAATGGTGTTGAACCGTATAGCCGTTGTAGCTAAAAAGACCTTTGTTTGATCCAAACCAGACTAATCCCAGCTTGTCCTGAATAAAGCAATTGACTCTGGATGCGTCAGAATTTAGGAAAATATTGTCGAATGCCCGGTAATTATCTGTTTGGCCGAACAAAGGCAAACAGAAAAGCAGGAGGCATACATGTATGCCCGTTTGCTTAATCGCAGTTAAAAATCGGGTATTAGACATCATTATTATAAAGAAAAAATAAATGATCTTCAAATATAATAAACTAATCAGTAGTGTTCATTTAAAAAATATTGACTCATCCAAAAAAAACAAATTTATATTCAAAATCATACCTAAGAATCAAACTTTATGTATTAACTTTAAGGTGTTAGCTCACTGTTTTAAAACCCTGATATTTACACACTTTCACGCTTTCGATTTTATTATTTTGTAGTATTTTTTGGCGTTGAACGCCCATTTTTGTCTCAGATTCGATTTTATAGTACGTCTAACCTAAAACTACTTTGGTATGAAAAGATTTTGGTCTTTTTTATGCTGGATTATTGGTGAAGGAATCCTCCTAGCAGGGTTTTTGCAGCTTGGTCAAAATGCAAACCAAGATCGTATGATCCTCAACGGGATTGTCTCATCCATTATCTACAGCATTTCCTTTATTAACGTAATTTCCCCAATTTTTTATTCGAGTGAACAACCATTAAAAAAAGCTGACCGGCTTGGCGTCAGGTGGTTTTTCACCATCACCTATTCTTTACTCGCTATTGGAGGAATCCTTTATTTTGAGTTGATCAATCCAGTAGATCTGCTCACTCAGATTATCGTTCAGTTGATATTTCTTTCCGTGCTTTTTATGGGTTTGTGGGGAGCCTTCAAGCCTGCAAAAGAAACGGTACCCGTACATCGGATTAAAACGATGGAACGCAATCAATTGATAATGATAAATAATGCAATTGGAGTTGCCCGGTCTAAGGCCGAAAAAAGGACGGAAGTGCCTGCACCCATTCTGTCGGGCATAAAAAATTTACAAGAGGAAGCTCGCTCCTTATCACCTGGAAATGAATCGGGAGCCATCAAGATGGAAGGCAAGATCATGCTGGAAATCAATCAAATTAACAGAAGAGTAAAGGAGGAACCCCTCGATTTAAAAATGTTGCAGTATAACATTAAGTATTGTTCCAAATTATTCTTTGAATTCAGGCAAATCTACTCCAATTAGCTCATCGCTTTTATGTAACTTTTCTCGAAAATTATGTAACATTTTTGGGTTCAAAAGTCATAATATTTGGCGATCATGACTTTTGTTGATTATTACAATGTACTTGGTATAACAAAAACGGCTACTCCGGCCGAAATCAAGAATGCTTACCGGAAACTTGCCCGTAAGCATCACCCCGATTTGAATCCTACTGACAAGGATGCAATCAAGAATTTCCAGAAGATCAATGAGGCCAATGAAGTCTTGAGTGATCCAGTAAAACGGAAAAAGTACGACCAATACGGAGAAGACTGGCAACACGCAGAAGAATTCGAGAAACAAAAACAGCAGCAACAGCAGCAACAATCGTCGAATTCCCAAACGGATGATTACTCCAGTTTTTTTGAGTCCATGTTTGGTGGGTCCGCAGGCGGCAGTCGGGGCCGACAATCACGATACAGAGGGCAGGATTACAATTCGGAGTTACAACTCAACCTCCTGGATGCCTATAAGACCCATACTCAAACCATCACTGTAAACGGCAAGAATATTCGAATCACCATTCCTGCTGGTATCGAAAACGGCCAAACCATCAAAATTACCGGACATGGTGGTTTAGGTTCAAATGGCGGGCCTAACGGCGATTTGTATATTGTATTCTCCATCTCTCCAAATTCCAACTTTAAACGATTGGGGAACAATCTCTATATTGCAGTTGATATTGATTTATTCACTGCAGTGTTGGGAGGCGTCATTACCGTGGGAACACTTATCGGAAAAGTGAAACTTAAAGTCGCCCCCGAAACCCAAAACGGAACCAAAATTAAACTGAGTGGCAAAGGTTTCCCCATTTATAAAAGGGAAGGTGCTTTTGGTGATTTGTACATCACCTATACCGTCAAAATCCCCACGAATTTGACCGACAAGCAAAAAGCTTTATTTACCGAATTGTCTAAATCATAGTTTATTATGAAACCAACTCAAAAAGTGCATTTGATTACAGTCGATGAATTCTGCCTCCATGCAAACGTAGAAACTTCCTTTATAAGCATGTTGCAACATAGCGGGCTTTTAGAAATCTTGATTATTCAAGAAAAAAAGTTTATTGAAGTCGAGCAACTCCAGCAATTAGAAAAAATGGTTCGGTTTTATTACGAATTCGATATAAACCTCGAGGGTTTGGAAACCATCACGCATTTATTGCAGCAAATAAACGTCTTACAAGGTGAAATGAACTCGCTCAGAAACAGGCTTGGTTTTTATGAATAGGCTTAAAACAAAAGAAGGTTGTCTCACGACAACCAATCTTCCTTAACCTTAAATCTAATACCATGAAAAACACAGTACAAAGATAAAGGGCTTTGAACTGTTTTGCAACTATATTGACCTAATTAATATGTTATTTAACATGTTTTAGCAATTGGTGTACTTCATACACTTAATTTGGCTTTTCCAAACTTTTCATGGACAAGTCAACTAAGTTATGACAAATCAAGACAGATCCAAATCCGAATACATCGCTCACGCACCAGCAGCGAGATTGATTACGACTTCACTAACGGGTTTCAATTTCGACTGTGGCCAGTTAGGGATAATGAAAAATATTTGGGCTGTTTGATTCAATTAAATTTTATTTCAAAATATTACTTTAAAATCATATAAACAATTATCTTTAGCGTTCTTGATTTACCATTTTACATCTAAGCATTTGCAATATCCTCTGCTTCATTATATAGCCGGATATTCTGATATATTTTTCTGCATTTTTTAACCTTAGGTCTGGAAAAACACTTGCTTGATAATGGACACTTTCGACATCTTCAACTTTTTACAGTAATATCACATAAGGAAAACAACGTTTTCCAATGAATTCCTATGTCCTATCTGTAGTATCATTAACCTAAAATATCGTATACAATGGCAATCATTGATTTAGTAAAATGGGATCCTGATGGAAGACAAACCATCTATGCTTACAAATACCCAGCCACCAATCTAAGCACCTATACCCAGCTAATTGTACAAGAATCACAGGAGGCAATCTTATTCTCCAAAGGTCAGATTGTTGGCAAATTCGGACCTGGAAAGCACACGCTCAGCACAGAAAATATTCCATTACTAAGAAATTTGTTTGGGATTCCATTTGGTGGCAAGAATCCTTTTACTGCTGAAGTTTGGTTTGTCAACAAATTGCAACCTTACAATATTGACTGGGCCATCAACCGAATGGACATTCACGATGCGGATTACAACACGGGAATTCCATTAGTGGCTAGTGGACGGTATGGTTTAAAAATTGTAGATGCTGAACGCTTTCTAATCAAAATTGTGGGCACCAGGACTGCTTTTACTCAAGTTGAGCTGACTGACCAATTTGCGGGAGAGTTCACCACCAAAACTAAATCAACGTTGATGCAGTTTATGATGAAGAACAATATCGGCCTAAAACAAATATCAGCTTACTTAGACAGCATGTCCGAGCACCTAAAAGTTATCATGTTGCCATTTTGGGAAAACCTAGGATTTGATCTTACGCAGTTTTATATTACTACGGTTGAAGTCGATGATTCCACTGATGTTGGACGAAGGATATTGGATGCCATTTCCAGACAAAGTGCACAGACCATTGGAGGTTATACTTGGCAACAATCGCAAGCTTTTGAAGTTGCAAAAGATGCTATGGATGGCATGTCCAAAGGTAGCGGAGGTTTGTTAGGTGCAGTTGTTGCCTCCAACATGATGGGCGGAATGGGCGGCAGTGGCGGTGGTAGTGGCATAATGCAGCCTCAGTACAATCAGCCTACCTTTTCACCCAACACTACTCAACCAAGTGGAAATGCTCAACCGGCTGCCCCTAAGGACGTCTATTGCTCCAATTGCTCAAAAAAATTCCCTAATAATTTGGCTTTTTGCCCTTTCTGTGGGGATCCTTATTGCCCTTGCCCTAAATGCGGAACCGACAATGATAAAAGCGCCAAACGTTGCGTAAGTTGCGGGTATACGCTGACCATTGAGCAGGCCTCCTGCCCGAACTGCCACGCACAGATTGTTGGAGGAAGTGCCTTTTGTGGAAGTTGCGGCAAACCCCTTTCCGAGGGTAAATGTGCCCGATGTGGTACGTTCTTGGCCGTGAACATTAAGTTCTGCCCCAAATGTGGACAGAAGAATGGTTAAACATTAAAAGAACTCGACGATGAACAGAAAATGGTCTTTAATAGGGTGGGTTTTAGGAGAATTAATCCTGATTGCCTGTTTTTTACACTTTGGTCGAAAAGTTGACCAATCATTTTTGATCCTTAATTGTATCGTATCATCCATTATTTTTAGCCTTTTCTTTATTGATGTGCTTTTCCCCATGGTCCGTCAGAATGATAAGTCCTCCAGGAAAGTCGGTTCACTCGGGATCAGGTGGTTTTTCACATTCTTCTACGCATTGGTCGCTATTGGTACAATGCTCTTTTTTGGATTAGCCTATCCAATGGATATTTTAAGCCAAGTTCTGATTCATGGTATTTTTCTTTTCTTACTTTCTCTGGGTTTATGGGGAGCCTATAGTAGTTCAAGAAAAGTAGAATCAATTTATCACGAACAAAAAATGGGACGCAGTCAAGTGGATGAAATTAAAAGAAAAATTGGAATTGCTAAGGCAAACCTCGAGAACAAAAAAGATGTCCCTGCAGATGTCATAAAAGGAGTTAAGAATCTTCAGGAAGATATTCGGTACATATCACCAGGTAATACTTCGGAAGCATTAGAATTGGAGATAAGGATTCTGGCAGAAATCAATAAAATAATTAATGGGTCGGAAAAGGAACCCATTGATTTTGAAAAAATGCAGGATACAATACAGAAATGTTCCAGATTATTTATTGAACGAAAACAAGTTTATTCAAATTAATAGGACCTTAAAAATTTCAACGTATGAAAGGCAAAATTTTTCCAGAATCGAATAATATCTATCAAGACCAAGCGATAGTATTGTTTAACTATTATCAGCAGATGGCTGAAAAAATAGTTCACGAAGAAGAGCGTATCGAAAGTGAAATCTACTTACTTGAAAGTGACAAATCAGTACTGGACAAGGAATTGTCTAAAGCCAAAATGCTAAAATGGGCTCTTCTCATTTTCATCATTCCTTTCATCTACTTCTTAATCAAAGAAAAAGGTCTTGTTCGTCAATTGGAAGCTATCGGCAACAAAATAGATGAATATCAGAAATTGCATGAAGGCATTTTTAGAGATTATAAAGTTACCAAATTGGGCGTGGCCTACGTGCCAGTTGCCGACCAGATTAAGTACGATAATAAAAGCTTTATCATCGACCACACAGGAATTACAGAAGAATCGGACGTTAAACTCCAACTTTCAAAACAGAACGACTTACTGATTGAAAGCATTGCGAATTTGGAACAATTATCAGCAGAAGCGCCTTTGGTTGAGGGGTCCCTGGATATTGAGGAAATTGATACGGAGCAGTATTCACGCTCTATGCAGCAATTAAATCAGCATGATTATTTTGGAAAACTGGAAAGATCATTGCGTACGATATCCTATTGCATGGACGATCTGGATGTGACTTCTGTCTCCCTCCCTTTAGTGGCAAACGACAGCAGATACTTGGATTTCATTAAAGAATATGCCACCTCCGAGATACCTAATGGAGCACCGGTTTTTGAAGTATTCAATACCAACAAGTACAATGACGAGATTTCCAAATTTCAGGAAATCAACAAACTAAAAGATTCCTTATCGAGAGATACAGCACAGTTCGAGGAAGTGTTAAAAGGTTTGATGGTCACCATGGCGAATTCTGTACAAGCCATTTCGGCACTTAAAATAGCATCAACTGAAAAAATTGTCGGCGACTCGAATAAGGTTTTATATAAAATTCTAAAATCGCCGTACAACCACTATTCACCTTCCTTGGAAGCTGCAGAAATTGAACGGATAAAAAATGAAAATTTCAATTATGGTGAATCTGTTCAGGACTATGTCCCTTTCCAATTAAAAGAAAGTTCCTTAGTAAAATACAATATTCTTTCTGATACTTGGGTGGCCGAAGATGGAAGCACTACCAACTTCCCATTTGGGGTTCACCAGATTCAAGAAGAAATCGTTGCCCCAATCGTTCAGAATCTGATGAATGAAACACGGATAGAACGATTAAAGATATACAATCATATCAAAGATCAGAAAATCAGCTACCTAAATAAATGGCATCAGGATACTGAAGATTTTTATGGAAGAAACCGTTCAGAAAGTGCAGACCTAATCAACTTAATGCGTTCGAGCTTAAGAGACTATGTTACAGCTTACAACACCATGGTCTCACTCAAAAAGACAGAAGAGAGCATGAAAGAGTCTGGTGGCAATCTAGATTCAACCGTGGTTGAAGCCACAAACAATTCTGCTGAAGTATTGGCTGCTTTTGAAATACAATCCAAAGAATTCCAAAGTGTTCAATTGGAATTTGAAAACTACATGGAACGGTTAAAAGAAGATATTGAAGTACGTGCGGATAAATTTGAACACATCGACTATTATGATGCGCTCCTTAGAGATGGAAATTCAAAAGAAACTGCCCTAGCTTCCAGTGAAATGCACGATATAGATGAAAGAAGAAAACCTCTGATTTCAGTAAATCCGTTGTTTGCTAAATTATCGGAAATGCCTCCTGAACCAAGTATTGAAAACCTGACCTATGAGCACTTGTCGTTAAACCTTCCGAGTATTGCTAAAAATGCATTAAGAGATTTGGAGGGTGATTTTGATGACGAAAATGACTTAATCGCTGTCAATGAGGAATTCATTCCTGTCGATGATGACTTCCTTCCAGTCAATGATCAATATGAAGTAGTCCACGAGGATCTTGAATATATTAAAGAGATTTCGGAAGAAAACGATACCGACATTGCTTCAAGCGATGAAGGCTACACACCTGAAAAAGAAATAATTTCAGAGGATGATGGTTATATTCCAAGATACGAAAGCAGTATGTTATCCGATGAGGATGAGCTCGAAGACGAAAAAGAAGAAAGTAGTGAATTGCCTATTCCAATCTATTCTGAAGCAGAATTAAAAGAGATGTCAGACAATGAATTGAATTCTGTATTGAGTGAGTGGGATATGACTCTGGATGGAATGACCTTGAAAAATATGGATGCCACAAAAAGGGAAGAATTAATTCATGAAATTCTTTTGAATCAAAATGCGTATTGCAATCCAAAGGAGGAGGATATTGATGATGAAGAGGATGAAAAAAACTAACCTCATTTAAATCAAAAGAATTATGGCAACATTTAATTATACCGTTGATACACGGCCCATGGCTGATGAAATGAGAACTGTTTCACATCACGTCGATGGGACAACAGGAGCTGTGGTAGCTATGCAAATGGCTGTGGTAGCAGCTGAAGCGGAAGCCGCAGAGTTGGTTTGTGATAATGTAAACAGAGGGTTTTACACCTTGATCCGGTCTCAGATTTCACAGAAATTAGCCAAACTTCAGAGCGAAGTTGATTCCAACTTAATGCAATTACTTCAACAAAAGAATGCATTGTTAAACATCAAAACCCGAATGCAACGTGACTACAACATGATTGCATCGAGATACACCAAACTCTTTAACGGTCTGAATGTCAATTTAAAAAATCGTGTCTTTGAATTGGACAAACCAACCATCGATTTTGCATGCAAAGAAATTGATAAGGTTTCCAACAGAACCAAATACTTAACTGCCACGGTTCCCGTTTCGCAATTGGAATCCATTTCAGCCAGTCAAAGAATTGTCGCGTCTAACGTCAAGCAACGAGGTTTTAACGTCATACATTCGATGAAATCTTTCATTCATGAGATGAACATTCAAAAGATTTTGACGGACCAAATTCTGATCAATGACAGTACCATGATGAAGTTGGGCACGAACTATATCCCCATTATTTTGTTTGAATGCAATAGAGGAGATACGGAACAAAGAACGCTAGACATCCTAGTTCCTGACTCTGTTTTGGACAGCATCACCAAATCGGCTATAAAAAATACAGCTTACAACAGTTCCTCCGAGTTGAATTGGACAAATGATCAAACCTATAAGAAGGAAATAAGCAGTGAGTTCAGCAAGCTTTTGACTACATCGGTAAAGGCCAAAAGAATAAATGAGCTGACTATGAAATTATATCAGTCCTATAATTTTCAGACTCTAAAAGGATAAGATCATGAGCTACAGACGAACTTATTCTGAAACCATTCATCAGACAGAATCCTATTCTTATGGCGCTTCGCAAAATGGAGGCACTGGAACTATAACGGTTAGCGTACCGGTCAACATAGTTATCGATGTAGATACCGATGATTTTGACAATAGTGTTGATCATTGCAAATCCAATGTCGATTTATTAACTGCCGCTGTTGTGACAACTCAATCCATTGAGTTGGCATCGAAAAGAAGAAACTCACAAAAGGTTGCAGGATCCATCATAGGGGGATTCTTCAGCTATATTCGGTCTGAAATCAGCCAGCAAATAGCAGAATTAACTCAGAATGTGGACGCTCAATTGATGCATTTGCATGAATTGATGCAAGCGTGCAAATCGAAGAAGAAACAACTGGAAAGTGATTATACGCGCATATCAGGACGTTATTCGAAAATATTTGATGATTTGAACAATGAATTGTCAAACCGGATTCATGAACTGGATAAAGCTGCTTTTATTTTTGACAAACAATCCAAGACACAGAACACTCGATTGGCAGAAAACCAGTTAGTAAGTACCGTATCCATCTTTGGGGTTGAAAGCGGCAGTTTGCATTCTAGAATAAGCACCTCCATTGCAAAGAAAAGAGCCTTGGACACCATCAATAAAGCTAAGATTTTTCTTTGGCAACAAAACAAGCTAAACAAAACCATTCAGCAAAGCATGCTAAATGAAAGCAATACTGGATTAATTTATGCACCTGTCTGCTATTTTGAAACTAAGAACACATCGAATCAAATAGATAAAACCATCTTTCTATCAGATTATCTATCCATTCTAAACGATCCCATGCATAAACGGGAGTTCATTGATGACTTTTCAATGAATTCGATGAAATGGGTTAAAATAAGTGATAGTTATAAAAAGAACTTGAATTTGCAGTTCAATACGATACTCAACAATCAATCAACTACCAACGATCGACATTCATTACGTGTTCGTGATAGGATACGTAAAATGGCCGATATCGATGCCATTTACACGAATAATACAAAATAAAATAAATCTGGAAGTCATGAAAGAACTTAAAGAACTTCGATTCAACGAAACCAATATCCAACTAAAAGACAATCTGGTTAAAGGATCCATCCTGCCTGAGAAAGTTGCTGAGTTGGGACGAACCATCACACTTCAGGGAAACTCCGTTATAGAAGGTGCACTTTACGCACACAAACTGGAAATCCAGCAAGGTGATGCAGAGATACAAGGTGCTGTCTTCACGCAGCTTGAGATGTATGTGAACAGTGATGCAAAGGGGAAAATCTCATTCAAAAAGAGTGTCGGGTCCGCCAACTCCATTGTATCTCGGGCATTGAATTGCCAACTCACCTTCTATTCAGATATCAATGCTAAAAGTGTAACACTTTATAATGCATTTGTTGCTGGAAGCATCTATGCGGATGAAATCATCCTACAAAATTGCGTTGTAATCGGCGGAGTATTTTCAACTCAGAGCCTTGATATTACAAATTCAATTGTTGGGACGTTCAATAGCCCATCCGTCAAGGCCGCTCAACAAGTCTGGCTCTTATTACCCAGTGCCTTCTCCATTGAAAAGATCAACCTGATTCCTGGTACGAAACTCTATAACCTGAGTTTGGCAGACCTTGGCTCATTATACAAAGGGGTTCCCCAAGCGGAGATTTCAGGTAAAATTGAAATGAATGTAAATGCGGACGAGGTTAAAACCACCCTGACTAATGGAGAAGTTCAGAAAACCATCCGCAGTTATACTGTTGTCGGAAAAGTGTTGTCTGCAGATTTACTTGATACGGACAAATTTCAGAATCATTTCTTGATGACCGCTGCCAGTTTAGGCTCCCAACTGCTAAAAGCTTACGACATTGGAGTCAACAAGAAAGGTGAACCTGTTACATTGACATTTGATAAAATCAGAGAGTTTTTCTTTGAAATACTTAGTGGTAAAATTGAAATCCAAGAGGTTAGCGGGCATTTTGATATATCGGACATTACGAGTCAGATGAATTAACTCAAAAAAAGCGATTATGAACAAAAAAGTGATTTTTGGAATAATTGGTTTCTTTTTGGGATTCCCAATTAGCTATTACTTTCAGCCGGAGAAGTTACGAGCAATGTTATCTATGACTGATTATTTACAATCAATACCAAAATTGGCGTCATCGGACAAAGGGGACTTCTTGACTCCAATTATTTTTAGTTGCCTCATATCAACCGCGATCTTTGTATTTATAGGTTATTTGCTGGATCAAAATAATAAAAATGTGATCGTAGCAAAGCCTCAAAAAAGATATTGCGGAAATTGCGGGCATCAAATAGACGAAGATTACCCTGGTGAATTCTGCGATCAATGTGGTCACAAATTAGACTGACAATAATCTACAAGGGCTTATGAAAAAGTGTTTGAAGTGTAATGTCTCTTATTCAGATGATAAAAAATTCTGCAAATCTTGTGGACAGGAACTTTCGTCAAGCAACACGAAGGACCCAAAGATATCCATAGAATCATCCGTTTTTGAAGAAAAGCTGAAAGCAGATCCATTAAATGTCAAACTTCTACTGGACTATGCGCAGTTACATCTCAAAAATTCGCAATACAAAGAATCTATAAACTTATTGCTCAAGGTACTTGTAATTGATAAGAACAACGTTGTTGCACCCGGCCTTTTATTCAAGTCATACATAAGAAACAAGGATTACATTGAAGCCTTGGAAGTTGGAGAAAAACTACTTCGAAGTTTGCCAAAAAATTTGAACCTTCTATCTGATTTGGTAGAAATTGCTCAAAAAGCAGATTTGGATGGTAAGGCTTCCGACTTTTTGGAAAGGATCATCGCAATCAAGCCAAACGACAAGGATGCCTTGGTTAAAATGGCCACCATCCTTTCAAAAAATGGCAGTGATAAAGACGTATTTGAGGCATGGAAAAAAGTATATGAAATCGATTCTTCAAACCCCATCGCCTGCTTTCAGCTTGCCAAAAGCTTTTGCGACAACGTTCAATACAGTCAATCGATCGAATTGATTGAAAAGGTTATCGATCAATTGAATACAAGTGACAAAAATCTGGCAAAACTATATTATTGCTATTCCTTAATTAAAACAAACGAAGATGACAGTCGTTTGCCAAACTTGATTAACAATCTAGATATAGAAGAATTCAGTAATTCTCTTAATCCTCGAATTAATGATCTACTTCATGAGATCTATATCTATCAAGGGAAAATTAGCCTTGATAGGAATAAGTTCGAGGATGCATTAAATTATCTGAACAAAGCACAAGAAATCAGTCAGGATACAATCATTAAAGAACTTCTTGCTGAAACATATTATAAGTCTTCCATAAAGGAGTTGAAATTTGATGAGCTTGAGAATGCAACCATACAGATAGAAAATGCACTTGAGTTAATGCCTGAAAATGAGGATTATAAAAACCAACTGGAAAATATTCAACAAAGTCAAAAAAAAGCCAAGCGAAAAAAAACAACCTTATTTCTGATAATTATTGCTGCATTCATCGGTATCATTATTTCAGTAGCGGTTTATAAGAATTTAGAGGAAAAGCATGATTGGAATCAATGCAAACAACTAAATACCTTTAATTCCTTCCAGAAATACATTGATGTATATGGAAACGGGAAATTCATTAAAGAGGCCGTCTTGCTACAGGAAGATGCATTATGGAGAGAAGCGCTGGAGTACAATTCAGTTGAAATGATTGATAAGTACCTCGCGATGTATAAGTATGGGAAATATGCCAATATGGCAAGAATAAAAAGGGCAGATTTTTTTTGGTTAAGGTCATGTCAGTTTAATACCGTTGCTGCTTATGATGATTATCTTTCAAACTGTAGCGGTATCAATAATGAATATGAATCGATTGCTCATACCAGAATAGACTCGATCTATGATATTTCACCGGATGTTGAAAGAATAAAAAATGACTTAATTGGTCAAGTGATAATTGGATGGCATTTTGATAATTTGGAAGAGTTCTTAGAAGCAAAAATACTAAATGAGTTAAAAGGGGGAGGTAAAACTGTATTAACTACAAAATTCAAACTGATTGACAATAATAATCAATCTGAGCACGATTGTGAGGTGTTGGTTGAATATACTAAAAGTGGTCAGGGATGGTATCTCAGTGGTGTTAAAGCCAATTACTTTACGTTTAAATATACGGTTAGTACTGATGCATGGCTTTCAGTGTCACCATTGTCTAATTGCTCGTATGAAATTATTGATTCTGGACAAAAATATTGGGCTAAAGAGGACACCTATAATGCCACAAACTATAAAGGAGGTCCCGGTGGCGAAGTATTCCATTTTTCAAGTTCAACCATTTATCTCATGAGTCGCGAAGATCATCCCATTGACCTTATATTAAAATACAAACCAAGTGAATAGGCGTAACGCTCTGTGAAAAAAAAATTAAAGAGAATTGCAATCATATCCATTCCAGTGATCGTGATTGTTTCGATCTTGTGTATTAATGCATACACTCATAAAAAAGATTATAGAGGCTTTGATTACAAAAAGTTAGATACTGGTGACATCCTTTTTGCAAGAGGTCGTTCAGTAAAAAGTTTTTTTGTTTTGCTTATAAATCGAAATACCAATAACTATTCCCATTGCGGTATCATTTATAAAGAGAACAATAAATGCTTCATTATTCATTCCACTCCTACTCCAGTTGATAAAAAAGAGGGAAGATTAGTGAAGGAACTCCTCACCGATTTTTTTGTTTCCAATAAAGTGACGATTGCTTCGGTTTATAGAATTGACAGTTCGCACCAGATGTTTCTGAAAAAATCAATGGTTATTCTGAATAACTATCTCCATCAAGAAATACTTTTTGATGATGACTTCAAGTTGAATAACTCCAAATTATATTGTACGGAACTTGTTTATAAAATCTATAACAAATCCGGCCTTCCCCTTATCTCCGAAGACGACTTTAATAAAATTATTTTCCCGTGCGATTTAATTAAAAGTGCCTATTTAAGGCATGTTTTAACTTACTAAATACTATATTCTTGATAATGTAAAAGGCCACCTCCCATTCGGAAAGCAGCCTCTTATTTGGAGTTTCAGGGTAACTTATTCCTCAATAAGCAACTAAGGATAATTTTTGGAAGTTGTATTGTTTGGCGCGGTTGCTGGCGGTGAACCAGTCGATTAAGATCCAGATGCCGCCTGCGCCTAAGGTGATTAGTTTTAGGATGCCGAGGCCAACTTGGCCGAGCATGAAGCGATCTACAGCTAATGGACCAAGGAAGATAGCACACAATGTTACGGCAGTGGGGCTCTTGTAATTGATGGATTGAATGGCAATTAGCTTGCTGTCATCCATTTTCAGGAGGAGATCCTTGACAATCATTAGTTTGTCAGCAGGGAAATTGCCACCGGAAGCAGCAATAAACAGATCAACTTTACTTTGTTCCATAAAAATAAGTAATTTTAAACTCGCTCCTACACTTTGGCGTTCGGATTTGCCCCGTTTAAATGGTTCCTGGTCTCCATATTTATCTTGTTGATTCTTTGAATATTTTACAGGTTTGTGGTGCTAAATAAAGGCTTTCGATGGGAAGCAGAATCTTTTTCATAGTTTGCAGATTTTATCCGTCAACGGTCCATAAAAAAGCCATTTCACATGAAGCCCTTTTCGGGTATTGATGGCGGCAAAAACCGTTTCTATGAATTCCCAAACATTGAAAATCAAGAGCACGATTAAAAGCGCGATGAAAGCGTCATTGATGGTCGTTACACGAAAAATCAGCAAAACAACCCAGATGGAGGCCACCGAATTGATTATAAATAGGGAGAATTGCGATAAGAGTGCCTGAATACAATGCCACCGGACAAAGGACGTACTTTTCCGGTTTGCTATCAGAAAAACAAAGGTCGCTATCAGGTTGATGATGGGTAGCGGCAACGCGAATGTTATGAAAATGACCGACATCAGGTAACTGTGAGAAGCGGCTTCCAGTTCGTATTCTTCTGGCTTATAAAATGGGAAGGGTGCAATCATAAGGTCAATTCAGTTTAATAAAGTTCCACGCCCAGTTTAGGATTAGAAGTGTTATTGCAGGAATGGCAATCCTTCTTTTTCGAAGCAAGACTTCAGTTTGCTGATACATCTGCTGAAAGGATTTCCGGTCTTTCAAAATCCATAGAGGTAAAACAATCAAGGAAGGGAGTATGACGTATCCCAGTGGATTGCAATAAAATGCTTCCAGAAAATGACCATCGAGTATGCATAAAACCGATCTGGTTGAGCCACAAGCAGGGCATGGAATTCCAGTCACCAGTTTAAATACGCAGGTATGAATCTCTGGGTTACCGATTTGTGCCAGCAAGAATTTGTTGAATAAAAGCCAAAGCCATCCAGCAATACAGGCACTGATTATGATTATACTAATCCTCCTGTCCGAAAACATCTGCTAGAAAATGTTCATTTGGAACTTTTCGAAATTCTTTTGTTTGGTTGCAGGCATGATCATGAACCAATCAATGATGGTCCAAACACCAAAACCACCACAAGTGATCAGTTTAACAACACCCAAGCCAGTATCTCCGATAATGAAACGGTCTATACCAAGAGACCCACCTAATAAGGATACAATCAGACTGGTTGTCGGATCTTTCAATTGGATCATTTGCACCTGAACCCATTTGGATTCATCTGCTTGCAACAAACGTTCACGTACGGAGGAGAGTTGATAGCTTTCGAAAAATTTCGCATTGGTCATGAGGAACATGTCAACTTTTTGTGAATCCATTTCAGCTAGTATTTAAGGTTAGATTTGTATGTATTTTCAGAGAATACATAAGGACATTATGATTTCGACCAAATATACAAACATTTTATTTGGTAACAGTAGATCATTGTGGAATACAGTTTTATTTGATTCAAATATCCCTCTTCAGTTTTCGGCCGTGCCCCCTGAATAAATTCGCTCCATCACTGACAATCTACCATGTTTTTTTTGTAAATTTGTTGGACTTGCAGAAATCCACCGATTTTTATTCACCAAAAGTTGCCTTACCTGTGTAAGGTTATAAACACATACAAATGGAATTGTTATTGATTGACTGGGCGGCAGCGCTAAATGTGGCAGGATTTTCTTTCCTGATGGTTTTCCTATTGCTGATATTTATCATTTTAGCTCTAAGCATTTCTGGCAAAATCTTTGTGAGCATGGAAAAAAACAAAAAAGCTGCAGGTCCGGTCGTAGAGTTGGCTGAAAGCGATGAAGAAGCGGAAGTGATTCCGGGCGAGGTGCTCGCGGCCATCAGCATGGCACTTACAGCGCACTATGGAACCAAGCACGATAAAGAAAGCAACATCATCACCATCGTTAAAAGTGATAAGCGTTATTCACCATGGAGCTCGAAGATCTATGGCCTGAACGTTTTCCACAGAAATTAATACTAAAAAATACTCATGAATACCATCGCTCAGCCAGAGTCCATCGGCAATACCTTCAACGAATTTCTACAAAGTACCGGATTTGCAATGCTCAACTGGGGTGACCTGCTGATGATGGCAGTCGCTTGCTTATTGCTTTACTTGGCCATCAAAAAGAAGTTCGAACCTTTACTTTTATTACCCATCGCTTTTGGGATGTTTCTGAGCAATATCCCTGGTGGAGAATTGTTCCATCCAAGCTATTATAATGGAGGAACGGTAAATTGGAGCATGTTTGCTCATGGTGCTGGTTTGTTCGACTACTTGTATCTGGGTGTCAAACTCCAAATCTATCCTTGCCTCATCTTTATCGGTGTGGGCGCCATGACCGATTTCGGTCCCATGCTGGCCAACCCCAAAAGCCTTTTACTGGGTGCTGCCGCTCAATTGGGCGTGTTCGTAGCCTTCTTCTTATCTGTAGGTTTGGAATTCACCCTGCAACAGGCTGCATCCATCGGAATCATAGGTGGTGCCGACGGCCCTACTGCCATTTTCCTGACCTCCAAGCTAGCACCAGAGCTTTTGGGACCCATCGCAGTAGCAGCCTATTCGTACATGGCACTGGTACCTGTGATTCAGCCGCCCATTATGCGATTGCTCACCACCAAGAAGGAGCGTGCCATCCGCATGAAACAGATGCGTGTTGTTTCCAGAAGAGAAAAATTACTATTCCCAATATTTGCCACCGGTCTGATTTGCTTTCTATTGCCTGCAGCTACTCCCCTTTTGGGCAGTCTGTTGCTGGGTAACCTGATGCGTGAAAGCGGTGTGGTTGAACGCCTCAGCAAGACCGTCCAAAACGAATTGATGAACATCGTCACCATTTTCCTCGGTCTGACTGTTGGAGCAACAGCTACTGCCACTTCATTTCTTAATTTGCAAACACTTGAAATCTTAGCCCTCGGCGTGCTCGCTTTTGGTTGCGGAACCGCAGGCGGAGTTTTGCTGGCCAAATTCATGAACCTGTTCACCAAGGAAAAAATAAATCCACTCATCGGCTCAGCCGGCGTTTCTGCCGTACCAATGGCTGCGCGTGTTTCCCAAAATGTAGGTCAGGAAACCGATCCATACAACTTCCTGCTGATGCATGCCATGGGGCCCAATGTGGCTGGTGTAATTGGTTCTGCCGTGGCAGCGGGGCTGATGTTGACGATGCTGAAATAGTGAAGTTCATAGCCCAGTTCAAAGTGGAGCAATTCCTTTCACAGTAAGATAGTTGGCCCTTGATCTATCCCCTTATTCTTTGATCATCTTCCTGAATTCAAAGCCATCACCAATCTTAACCTTAACTACATACAAGCCAGGCTTGTAGCTATCGGTATTCACCTTGGTACTTTCCATCATGTCGCCTTTATAGACCACCTGTCCGGTCAGGTTTATAATCTCGAAGGTGGAGCCTCCTTCCATCTCAATGTTCAAGAAATCTTTAACCGGGTTGGGGTAGATTCGAAGAATAGCGCTGGCTTGGTCAAGTCCATTTACAATGCCAGCTGCCACGTTGGATCGTGAAGAATTGTAGGTCGCCATCGTGCTCCTCAGCATGCCAACCACTTTCGTCGGGCTCACCAAATTGGGGCTGATAACTTCCAATTGATAATACACATTCCCCGTTGGCGCATCTAAATCCGTGTATTGCGTGCTGCTGGCGGACGTTGCATCCAGAAAATTCAAACTCGTAAGTGACGTACCCCGATAAATGTTGTAAGTCGAAGGCTTGAACCCTTCATACGCCTCCCAAATAAGGTTCCAACTGCTGTTCTGCCCCTTGTTGATGGAAAGATGCATGGTTTTGTGTGCATCACTCGAGGGCGATTCCACACCACCTTTGTCCAATATGGAAATCCTATACTTGCTGGACTTGTTATCGGGCACCGAGTTGGCATCTATAAACACGCTCAACGAGTCGTAAGGTACCGTCCCGATTTTGTCATAGATATCGCTCACGATCGTTTCCTTGTAAATCAGATACGAGGCAATACCTTGTGAAACAGGTTTGTTCCATGCAATCCTATTCTTGGAGTTTACGATGCCGACTATCCCGATAACCGGTTTGTCCATCGCCTTGAGACTGATTTTAACATCTTTGGTGACTGTACAGCCAAAGGAAGTCGTGACCGTCAACGAATACGTTACAGTACTTGTTGCAGTGATAATCGGATTCTGAATGGTATCATTACTCAAACCGGAGGAAGGCGTCCATTTATACTTCAGGGGGCCGTTTTCCGTGTAATTTACATTTGGTTGGAGAGTCAGTGTGCTCCCAAAGGTCAACGTGGTGTCTCGCAAGACAAAGGTTGGTAATTGGTGTACCGTAACGTCCAGCGTGGATGCCCCACCATTTCCCCATTTATTTTTTCCAACGACGGAAATCGATCCTGAAAGCATAGCCTTTCTGTAATCCACTACGATCATGTTGGTGGTGCTCGTTCCAGTCACACCAGAGGGCAACGTCCATACATACGTCGTTGCATAATCGATAACAGGCACCGAATAATTCACTTGACTTTCTCCCTGACATACTACGGAATAGCCTGCTATAGTGCCGGCATCATTAGGAAGTGAGTTCACCGTGATGTACAGGGAAGAAGCTGCCCCGTCGCCATTCGAATTTCGTCCAAACACGGTAATACTGCCAGAAACAGCTGTTTTGGCAAACGAAACTGAAATGCTGTTCGTTGTGCTGGTACCTGAAGCACCCGAAGGTAAAGTCCAGACATAGGTCGTCGCATTGTTTATGGTCGGAACGCTATAGGTCACATTAGCCTGCCCCTGACATACATCGCTCAACCCAGAAATCACACCTGCCGTTGACGGCATTGCCGGAGTAGTATAGTTAATCAGTTTACCATAGACTGTACCGAATTTATCGGTGGCATAAGCCCGAATGTAATAGTAAGTGCCGGGAGTCAGCGTATTGACTATACTGGAAAAATTACCTAAGGTCGTAGTCAGACCATTATCAACCAAGGTATCAGCTTTTGTCGGGATGGTATTCTTATTCCAACAAAAGCCATAAGAAAGTACAGGAAATTCCGTAATGAAGTCAAGACTTCCAGTGAATTTGACGGATGTCATGGATTGCTTGATAGCAGCTTGAGAAGAAACCCTGACCCTATATTCGTACAAGGTAGTCGTACCTACAGTCCAACTACTATTATTAACGAAAGACGAACTACTTGATGCTGGTACAAAAATGACCGATCCCGATGCAATATTGGTGAACGTACCCGACGAAAACATCGTTTTCCGATTTCCCATGAAACGAATAGTCTTTAAGGAAGTACAATAGTTGAATGCTTCAGTACCTAGGGAATCAACCGACGTCCCAAACACCAAATTCGTGATATTGGAACAACCATAAAACGCAAAGTCCCCAATCTTCTGAACCCCATCTGGTATAGTCAACGTTCCGCTCAATGAAGTGCAATTTTGAAAAGCATAGCTTCTGATCCTATGCAGGCAATCGGAAAGTTTGACAGCCATAAGTCCTGTACAACCTTCAAAAGCATCTAATCCAACATACGTAATGCAACTGTCCATTACCACATTCGTCAAACCGGCACAAAACCGGAAAGCACCATCGGCAATTGATGAAGCGAAGTTCGGAAATTTAAAGGTCTTCAACTTCGCCGCTGCTCCTGCATTTTGAGCAAATGCATAGGCAGGAATTTCACCCGCGTTGAAACTCTGAATCCAACTTGCCGTTCCTTCGTTTCCATTGTAGGCTGAAATCGACGTCTCCGCCAAATCCACGTCGGCCAACAGCGTCATTTCATCGCGCATGCATTTAAAATCCCTTGCATCCACCCTACCGGTCACAATCAATTTCGTCACCGTAGCTTTCTCACTTGCCGTCAATACCGTACTTAATGTACCGGCCGACAGATTGTTGATGGTCTTAACAACTTCTGCAGAAATAAAATTTGCAAGAAGTACAAAAAGCAATGCTATACCGAACTTTTTCATAGGTATTGATTTCTAAAGATTCAAACCACAAATTTAACGTAAAAATCAATATTATGAAGTTTTTAAAATTTTTTATCTGCATTTATTCCAACTACCGTTAGGACCTACAAATTATGTAAAAGGCGTAACATGAACGGAAAAAGCAGGGCAAAATACTTTATTTTTAGAAAGCCTATCAAGTTGTAATAAAAATGATTATTTTTACCGTAACTGGCCGGAAAACGGTACAACAAACAACCTTCTGAACCATGAACAAAAAACTATTTAAGATTTCCTTTTCATTCATTATCATGGCAACACTTATCTCCCTAAGTAGTTGTGAAAAGAACACGATCGAAAACAAGACCATTGAGGTTGCGGGCATTGAATTCGCTCCCAACGTCCTTCTTAAAAATGGTGAAGTTGTTGGAATTGATGCCGATATTGCCGCCACCGCCTTGCAAAATGCCGGTATCAGTTTCAACCTAACGGCTGCTGATTCATGGCAAGAGGCCTATGATGCAACATTAAATGGAACCAATCGGGCGTTATTGACAGTAGGATATTCCGCTGCACGTAAAGATCTTTTCAAATGGGCTGGGCCAACAAGTCAGGGAATGTATGGTATTTTCGAGAAAGGATATTCAGGAATTAAATATCCCTTAAGCATTGAGGCTTCGAAAGAACTTGAATCGATTGCTGTTGTTAGGAATTGGCTGGAAACAACCACCTTGGAAGACCTCGGTTTTCATAACTTAGTTTATTATGAAACCTACAGCGAAGCGTTAGCCGCCTTTATGAATGGCGAGATACGATTTATTGCAACCGACTTTTTTCATTTTACTTCTTCACTTCCAGCAGGATATTATTTGCAGGAAGTTTGTGCAGTTACACGATACCTCACCGTATATTATTATGTTGCATTTTCGAAAGATGTAAGCGATTTGGTTGTTGAAAATGTTCAGCAGTCTTTAGAATCAATGATTAAAGATAAAAGTACAGCTTCCATCATGAAGCAATACCTACCATTGATGCCAACAGACTACATTCCTGGGACTATTCAACTTTTTACCGAAGCAGCTCCTCCCTATAATTATGGTACCGGTCACGATACCACCCGCAAGGTTGAAGGCTCCTCTGTTGAAATATTGAACGAAATCCAGGCAAGAACAGGGTATGTTAATAAAATCAATTTAACTACATGGGATGATGCCTATTTACCTCCTCAATACTTGCCAAACAGTGCGGTATTTACAACAGCCCGCACACCGGAACGCGAAAATCTGTTTCAATGGGTTGGCCCCATATCTTCAAACAGAACCTTCTTTTACACCCGCTCAAATTCGGGATTAACCATTGAAACAATTGACCAAGCCAAAGCGCTCCAATCCATAGCCACTCCAAAAGGTTGGTACACCCATGATTTTCTTATAAGCAATCACTTCCAAAATATTGTAGCTACTGCACTCACCTCTCAGGAAGCGTTTAATCAACTGATCAACGGCGAGGTTGAAGCACTACTTTTGACTGATAGTGATGTGAAATGGTTAGCAGATAACAATGAAGTACCGATGAGTGACTTAACGCAACAAATGGAAGCTTTGAATATGAAGGGTTACATCGCCTTTTCGCTCACTACACCTGCAAGTACTGTTCAACAATGGCAAAACATCCTTGAAGCCATGAAATCGGACGGGACCTTCAATACCATCTGGAATAAATGGTTCGAGGGAGTGCCGTTGCCATAGCCCATATTTTAATCCAACTTGCCGAACATTTACTTCAAAATCGTGGTTAGGTAGCCTAAGATACACTTCTCAGTTTAGAAGGGCTCTTGCAAAATGCCTTTTCGGTCTATCTGTATTTTTGTTTGTTGCTGTTCGGTTTGTCAGGAATGGTTAGTTCGATGAAACCATCATTATTTCATTTTTTCGGGGTTGGAAATGGAGCCGGGAAAATAATCTCACTTTCATGTCCATCTGCATCGACCGATTGGACGGCAAAAAAGTAATTGTCTTTAGAATAGGGCAAGGTGATTGAAGACCCTTTCACAAATATCTTTTTCTCCCAAAGAGCCTGATAGGTTTCTCTCATAAGAACATAATAACCAGCAGGCTTCTTCCCAATGGTGGGCTCTTCCCAGCGTAGAGCGGTTGAATTGCTGAGTCCTTCAATAACTATTTCAACATTTTTTGGAGCATAAGGTGCAGAAGCAAGGTTGGCCAGGGTTGCCAAGTTGATACCTGCATTTTTTCGTACATAGTTATAATCCACATACTCCGGAGTATCTCCGTAATGAATGCCATCTTTCTCTTTTATTACCTGGTGTGTACGGTCATAATTTTCGTTGAACTCTGTGATACGAATGGCTGTGAATCCTTGTTCGCAGAAAGGAGAGTGATCTCCCCCCCTTCCAAAGCGGTCGTTTCTGTAATTGAGTGTCACCGTTAGTTGGTCAACATACCGTTCTCCAATTTCTTTCACGTAGCGGGCCAATTGTCTTGCTTTTCCATCATTTTCCATAGAGGAAAAGGCCCTTGACTTAGCCATCTGCTCCGTTTCAAAAGCCGGAACGCCTTCGCTAAATACGCGTACCTTCATATTGTCATTGAGTAAAGTTCCGCTGGAACCACTATTCCCGATCATGTCATCATTCAACATGGCAACGAGGTTCCAGTTTTCTGATTTTGCTACTGAAGCCATGTGTGTAGATCCAAACAGTCCGTGTTCTTCGCCAGAAACTGCCATAAAAATGATGGTGCCAGAGAATTCATTCTTCGACATAATGCGTACCAGCTCCAAAATAGCCGCAATACCGGAACCATCATCATTAGCGCCCGGGGCAGTCTCCACGCCATCATATTTATTTTCAGCTCTCGAATCAATATGTGCGCTGATTAAAAAGATACGATTGTCACTGGGGTCAACGCCCTTTAAAGTAGCAACAACATTTTTCAGCTCAACCTCTTTTTTGTTTGGTAGAGTCCCTAACTCGGCTTTATAATTTACAAACTCAACACTCAATCGGCCCTTTGAAGCTGGAATAGATTGTTCCATTTCCGACTTGATCCAGTTCCACGCAGCGCCAATGCCCTGGTTCGGATTGTGCTGCTCGCTCAGATTGCTACGGGTATTGAAACTGACAAGTTTCTGAATGTACCTTTCAAGATTAGCGCTCGAAATGTCATCCACCATTTTTTTAATCTCGGGATCTCTTTTAATGGTGGTTTGTGAAAATGAACCAATTGCTAATGATAAAAAGAGTAATAGTGTTGTGATTTTATTCATGGGTCAACGTTTATGCACGTATTATTTGCTCATTTTTTTAGGGAAACATTAATTGTCCTAAATAACCCGGATACCTTATCCATTTATGCGCTACTGCCGTATTAGGGTTACTCACTGGTCGTTGCACTATCTTTTAACTAGTTTAGCGGTGAACGTTAATTTATCCGTTTGAATAATGATAAAATAAATTTGAGGTGTAAGATTTTTAACTGAAAAATCGTTTGTAAAAAACTCTTCGATAAATTGTCCTTTTAAATTGTAAAGTTTAATATTTTTGATTGTTTGGTCAACGTTGTCTATATGAACAATATCATTGGTTGGATTTGGATAAAAAAGTAACGCGTTTTCATGATGATGGTCTTCCGAAAGACCTGTTGTATTGGATTTTGCAATCAATCTCGGTATAATATCCAATAAATCACCCTGAACGAATTGCATATCCCATACATGATAATCTTGCTCCTCTTCAGGTATAGGTATTTGAGGGAAATTGGGTATTGTTCTAAGGTCATTGGGAATAATGTTCTTTTCAATCATTAAATAGTTGCTACCGGGTACATGAGCCGTAGATGTATCATGAGCACTAAACATATCATCAAATCCAATATAATTCACATTATCAGCTCCAAGCGAAATGTAACGAGCTATCTTCTTAGGTTGATTCGAGCTCAAATAACCAAAATCAAAACTAGATTCTTGATGAAATGTTGTATCGTAGGTTTGATATATTACGCCTGAATCCGCAAAAACCTTGTTGAAAAAAAATGAGTTTTTCTGAAGTGGTTGTGCAACGGTTCCCTTTTTCCATGTTCGCCAGTTAATCAAGCATCCACATTCCAATGCGGAGTCAAGAGGAGGATAGGTTTTAATATTTTGTAAAGAACCACCAGTTCGGCTACCTATTGCAGAATAATTTGCTTCCCCTCCGGCAATGGCAACAACCAATTTAGACAGAAGGGCTGGGTTATTATCAAATCTTTTTCTTAATAAGAACCGGATAAGAAATGCTCCTTGTGAATGCCCCATCAGTATAATTTTATTACCGTTATTGTCATATTTAAGGTAATGATCAAAGGCAGCTTCAATATCTCTGTAAGCAATTAACATATATTTGGCTTGATCCGACTCTGATAATAAAGTATCTAAATAAACGCCATAGGTCGCTTGTTTGTAATACGGGACAAA
>Ga0209430_1000206_pt1 | contig 72653 bp, 67 predicted proteins | sample BarGraIncub1133A_FD_184504 | JGI IMG/M metagenome (GOLD analysis project Ga0209430, IMG submission 184504) | Arctic peat soil microbial communities from Barrow, Alaska - Barrow Graham LP Incubations 11-33A (SPAdes) (version 2) | ecosystem: Environmental > Terrestrial > Soil > Wetlands > Peat... | reverse complement strand
TTAGCTTTTTTTTATATCTGAAGACCATGCAATGCCTATGTGTTTGTACTACTATTTTTGATGTTTAAAGCGGACAGATAGGAGATATCCGTCCAAAACTATGGCAAACTGATACCGACATAGCAAAAAATTCATGGGGCTATACTGAGAACAATGACTTCAAGAATCCCATTGATATTGTATTCAACTTGATTGACATCGTCAGTAAAAATGGTTGTATGCTCCTTAATATCGGACCAAAATCAGACGTTACTATTACTCAGGAAGAAAAAGACGTTCTTTTAAGTATTGGAAACTGGCTGAAAGTTAATGGTGAATCAAAATACGATACACCCCCCCCATTGCCTCACTAAATAATCAACCTGCAAAATAAATTTTGTAATTGCTAGAGCAATTACTATCTGCACTCATAATATTTCTTCAATATTATAATCCTGCGTTCCCAGATTTCTCTTTTCTAATTCTTTAAGCTGAATATATGGGTCCTTACCATGTATTCTCTGAAACAGATGACCTTCTTTTCCTAGTTCTTGGCCTTGAAGCACTCCATCTAGAAGCAAGTTTTCAACTTTAATGGCGTCAATACAAGCTCTTTCAATTGAAACGATATCGCTCGAAGCCATTATTCCAATATCCGGAACAAGCGATGGAGTTGTGAGTCCCCAGCAATCGCACAATGCAGTTATGTTTGTAAGGAAGTTTATATAGTACACATTTCCCGGTTCAAAGGTTTGGAGTACAGCCTCGGTACTAACTGCCATTCCAGTCTGGAAATCCTCATACTCATCCGAGGTTTTGGTAATAGCACCAGTTGGACAAATCTTTACACAGTGATGGCAATAGGTACAGTGATGAAAGTTTACTTTGTACTCACTATTTTCATCAAACTTATTTGCATTGTGATTGCAGCTATTAATACATAATTCACAGTGAGTACACAACTCAGCATTCCATGCTATTCCACCTTCTAATCCATGAATTTGCCGTCTTGTTCTATCTGTGACGCAGCCCATCGCAATATTTTTACAGGCTCCACCATAGCCACAAGCCCCATGGCCCTTGACATGGGATAAATCAATCATAACCTCTGCATCAAAAATATTCCCACCCACATCGACATTTTTAAATGTCTTGAAATCCACACTTTTCTCATAAAAATATTTCCCCATTGTACCACAAACAGGAATTATTGACGTACCAAGAAACTCCTCTGTATATCCTCTATTTCTGGCACCAGAGGTTTCTTGATCCGTAATATAAACCTTTGCACCATACCCTTTTAACTTATCCACCAATATTTTTATAAAAAGAGGATGAATAGTTGAGTAACCAATCCCTCTTCCGAGATGCATTTTAATTGCAGTCCATTTCCCCTTTACTACACTTTCCAGGTCCATATTATCAATTAGTCTTTCAAATTTGGCTGGCAAAGTAACACTGCCCTCATATTTATCAAACTTTACTGATGAAAACAAAACTAAACTCATATAAAACCTCCAGTATACTTAAAATATTTAACCAACCGAATTTTAAAAACGCTTTATACCCTCTCAGATAACCTATTAGTTAAACTACCTGACTCTTTCTCATTAATTAATTTAACAGAAAAAAGAGGACCAAAACTACCACTTATCTAACCAGAAAACCAAATTGAATTCCACAAGCTAATCAGAAATAAAACAATACAACTAAACCTATGAATTATGTAAATTTACTTCTAATATTTATATAGTTAATAACTCTGTTTACTCATAGGAGAACTTTACTTTTAAATTTCACTAAAATCTTTTTCTATCAGTGCCTCAATTATTATTGAACACAACACAGCACCTCCGTCAGGATAATCCCGGCAACGTTCTCCTATCCACTTTGCCCTTCCCACCTTTGCAATCATACCTTTTGTCCTATTTGCACCAAACTTTGCAGCGGAAGCGGCGGCCTTAATTGCTAGCTGAAGACCCATGCCTTTATTATATGATGCTTCAAACGCATCAGCCAGTGGAATAAGAGCATCCAATAATGTTTTATCCCCACGGTGGGCTTTACCTCTTTGCATTATGGCATGTACCATAATAGAGGGTATACCAGCTATATGTTCGCAGGTAATTTCACTCTTCCCCTTGAATTCCTTACCAAGCGACATAATCGCACAGCTTAACAAAGTACCCATTGTAGAAGGTGCCACCTTATTTACTGACATTGCACTTTTAATAAGGAATTCACCTATGTCTTGCCCCTCATATCTTATAATCTCATTATTTAGGGCATGAGCAGCCTTCTCCATAGTTATACCCAAATCACCATCACCCGATCGGCTGTCAAGTTCCGTTAATAATTCCTTTGACGATACTGCTGCCTCTGCAGATAGTTTGATAATATTCTTGACATCCCGTATTGTATAAGCCATTTTTATGCACCTCTTATTACTCCAGTATTTACAAAGGGTGTATATGCAGGAGCATCCAGCAGTTCCAAAAGTTCGTCATCAAGTTTTAGTATTGATATTGAGGCACCAACCATTTCAAGTGACGTAGCATATTCTCCTACAAATACGCGCACAGGCTCAATACCCTGTTTTACTAAGAATTCATTTACATCTTTATACAAAATGAAAAGTTCCTCATGAGATGTAGCTCCAAGTCCATTTACAAGAACAGCAACCTTTTCACCCGTCTTAATGGAAAGGTCTTTGATTATCGCCGGAACCAGAACTTCAGTTATCTCGCGACTTGATGTAATATGTCCACGTTTAACACCTGGTTCGCCATGAATACCCATTCCGATTTCCATATCCTCTTCACCTATTTCAAATATCTGTTTTTCTGCACCAGGTAGCCAACAAGATGATAGCGCAACACCAAAAGTGGCTGTGTTCTCTAATACTTTTTCAGCAATCATTTTAACTTTCTCCAGTGGTTCCAACTGTTCTGCACAAGCACCTGCAATCTTGTATGCAAAGAATATACCTGCTATACCCCGACGTTCCTTCCATCTTTCCCTCGGTGCGGATGCAACGTCATCGGAAACCTTAACTGTTTCAGTTTTTATTCCTTCCAGCTCTGCTATCTCAGTGGCCATTTCAAAGTTCATACAGTCACCCATATAATTACCAAAGAGATACAATACTCCTTTATTGCTGTTCACTTTCCTTGTTACATTGAGGATTGTTTCGCATGCTGGTGAAGTAAAAACATTTCCCACTGCGACCCCATCACACAGTCCTTTTCCCACGTATCCTAGAAATACGGGAATATGTCCAAAACCACCGCCTGTCACGATTGCAACCTTACCACAGATAGGTGATTCTGCCCGGTATACCGCCTTAATATCCTCGGGATCGGATACCAAAAGTTCAGGATATGCAAGCAATATACCCTTCAAGCTATCCTCAACAAAATCATCTGCATGGTTCATTATTTTCTTCATCCGACTACCTCCAACCTTTATTTTTTATGATGATAATTGTAAATTAATGGTTCCATTTTTATTATATCATACCATCCCATGTGCTGACCTTCTCTGACTTAATTTCATCTTGGTCAAACCATCTAGTCGTCACACACTTCGTCTCAGTAAAAAACCTGATTCCATCTTTCCCTAACACATGCAAATCTCCAAAGAAAGAATTCTTGTGGCCAGAAAATGGGAATAGCCCTACGGGAACTGGAATACCAACGTTTATACCTACCATACCTCCGTCGGTTCTTGTAGAAAATTCACGGCTGTAATATCCATTCTGTGTGAATATTACTGAACCGTTTGCAAACTTATTTTTATTCATAAGGTTAATTCCTTCTTCAAAGTCCTTAACTCTTTTAATGCACAATACCGGTCCAAATACTTCTAAGTCTCCAATAGACATTTCAGGTGTTACTTGATCGAATATTGTGGGTCCAATGTAGAAACCATTTTCATATCCGGGTACGGTGCAATTACGTCCGTCAAGCATGAGCTTTGCTCCTTCGACAACTCCTTTGTCAATCCATTCGGTGACAAATTTCTTATGGCCTTCGTTTATTACAGGCCCCAGTCCAGAGGTTTTGTCATATGCCGGTCCAACTTTTATCTCCTTCGCTAATCTTACAAGACACTCTACCAACTTGTCTGCAATGCTCTCTTGGACAACCACCACGGGTAGTGCCATACAGCGCGCTCCAGCACAACCGAATGAAGCGTTTATAATTCCACGGGCGGTTCTCTCTATAGGTGCATCCTCCAATACTAGTGCATGGTTCTTTGCCTCGCACAACGCCTGTACACGCTTGCCGTTTGCTGCTGCCTTTGTGTATACATTTAAACCTACTGCAGTAGAACCTACAAAAGATACTCCTTTGATTTCGGGATGTGTTAATAATAGTTCTGCCTCATTCCTACTACAAGTTACAATATTAAGCACTCCATCTGGTAGTCCCGCCTGCTTGTAAAGATCCGCAAATAGCATAGAGGTCATTGGCGTAAAACTGGCCGCTTTGATTACAATGGTATTTCCACTGGCAATGCATATTGGTGCCATCCACCCCATGGGTATCATGGCCGGAAAGTTAAATGGCGCTATTCCAGCAAAGACTCCAATTGATTCCTTGTACAGCACTGTATCGAAACCTTTTGATGCATCTCTCAGAGATTCGCCCATGAGCAGGTTTGGTATGCCACATGCAAGTTCAGTAGCTTCCTTAGCCTTTAGTACATCGCCCTTTGCTTCTTCCCATACTTTCCCATTTTCTACAGCTACAGATTCTGTGAGCTTATCGAGGTTTTCTTCAATAAGCTGGTTCAATTTGTAAAATATGGCTGCACGTTTCATCGGTGGAGTTGCTGACCAAGCAGGATATGCTTTAGCCGCAGCTGCTATTGCATAATTAACTTCTTCTTCGTTGCAACATGGTGTTTTAGCAATTATATTACCTGTACTGGGATCATATACGTCCATATATTTATTACTCTTAGATTCTATCCATTGTCCGCCTGCATAATATTTTAATATTTTTATTTCACTCATTCTTTTATCCTCCTAATTATTGTTTTTAATTGTTCATAATTGACTAAAAGATACCACCCTCGCTCTTTTTGATATGGTGGTCCTGCTGTTCTTTTGAAAGCATAGTAAAGTACGCCGACCAACCGCCCATACGCACCCTAAGATCTTTATAGTCTTCTGGCTTTTTTTGTGCTCGTTGCAGTGTTTCTGTGTCTGCAACACTTATGGTGAGCATGTTCCCCCCCAATTCTACAAAGGTTTTTAATAGACCCATCAGGCGGTTTATTCCTTCTTCCCCTGCTACATAGCGTTCTGCCATTCCCAAATCAAGTGGAGAGCCCAATGGTAATCCATCAAGACCCATATGGCAAAAAGAATTAATAGCTGCCGTGATTCCTTTTGTCAGAGCACCAGAGGAAGGAGAAAAATTGCTTGCTACTGGTTTGCCTGAAAGTCTGCCGTCAGCGCTCGCTCCCGTACCTTCTCCAATTGCTATGTACCAAGAAAAAGTGCCAACCCCAGGCATAAATTTCATTCCATCATATTTCTGATCTATTTGGTATATAATGTCTACATATCTGTCAATTACCTTTCGACCCATCTCATCTGCTATCTGATCATTGGTTCCGAATTTAGGAGAGTTTGAGAGAAGGGTACGTAGGTTTTGATAATTCTCAAAGTCACTATCTATAGCATCTACCAGATCTCCCATAGTACATTTTTTCTCTTTAAATACTACTTTGTCAATTGCGCATAAAGAGTCAATCAAATGACTTATGCCCTCTGCAATGGTACCTCCTACAACAAGACGCGCACCCATGTCAGTCATATCAAGTCCCTTTTCAATGGGCCCATCCAAAAGTGCAGACAATAGTGGTACAGGTGCAATTGAGGAACGGTGAGGGTGGGTGTACAGCATATGTTTAGCGGATCCTTCGGCCACCAGTTGTATATTTTCCATTGTTTTTTCAAATATCTCATCAAAGGAAGTATATTTTGACGGGTCTCCTTGATCTGGAACTTCCTGTTTATCGTCAATGTGGCAAATACCATTATTTAATGTCCATTCTAGGCATTTTAATGTATTTAATTTTAAAAAATAAAAATCCGTCTTCCCTGGAAGTAGTGCCTCCCAGCAGCCATTGTTAGCATAGTCCCTGGCATCCTTTTCTTCTATCCCAAATTTTGTGAATGCTTTTATTATGGTTTCATCATTATAAATAGCAGGTAGCCCTCCACCTGTCCTAAGGGTCTGTGCGACTTGCCTTAAAAACCACTGGGGAGAATTGTTATGGATTCTTACGGTAAGCACAGGATTTGTCATACGCAAGCGGCGAAAGGACTCAAGTATCATTACGGATAATATATTTGTAGCATCACGCCCATCTTCTGGTATAAGCCCTCCTATAACTACATTCTGGTTCCAGTGGTTTGTTGCATCAATAGTGTCACGGATATTATAGCGCTGTTGGCCTATGTCGTATAACTTTCGCTCACGCCATCTTTTCTCATTCTCCTCTTGCTCACGCTCTATGTCTTTCATCTGAGCAGAGGTCTGGTTGTTCATTGCACGCTCGTTAAATTTTAGTAAGAAGCAGTCTGTAATCTCTTGTGCTTCTTCAAGAGTAAGTCTTTCAGCTGCCAGATCGTCCTTAAGAAAAGGATATAAGTACTGGTCTGGTCTGCCTAATGCTAAATGATTGTCTGTTAACTGAAAGGCAAGGTGCAGGAGCCAAGCAGATTGACATGCTTCAATATATGTGGCAGCAGGGTTTAACGGACTGTTTTTAAGTGCGTTTGCTGTATTTAAAAGTTCTTTTTTTCGCATGCTATCATTTGTATTAGCTGCTTTTTCAAATAGCCAGTCGGAGTGGCGCTTGGCGAATATATCAAGGCCTTCAAGTGATATGAGAGCAGCTGTTAGGAAATCTCTGCTTTTTTGCGGTATATCATCAGCAAGTTTTTCTTCTGCCATTTTTCTAATTCCGGAAGTACCAAGGCTTAATAGACGGGGAAAGTCGGGTGATATATGTCCAAACATAGAATATATACCAAAACCATATTCTTGACCTTCCCGTATTTCCTCTTCCAGGGCAAACACTGGCAAATCCTTTGAGTTCGTCAAACCCTCATCCTTAAATGAAAAGCATCCAGCAAAAAACTGTTTGTCCCATATGCCCACAGGTGCGGTAGATAATTTTTGCCTTTCAGACATGGCTTTTCGTACGATAAGTGGTAGTTTAGCCGTTTGTTCATTTAGTACACGCCCATAGTCAATAAATTCCTTCTTAAGTAGAATCATATTTTCACGTACGTCAGATATTAATTCACCCACACGCGTTGAAGGACTGCTTTTCACTATACCTTCCGAATATTCCATCATGTTGACATCTGATAATCTCATAAAATCAAATCCTTTCCATACAATTTTTTACAGGCCTGATCCAAAAAATTCTTATGTTACTACACTAACCTTAATATCTTTAGGTGCTAAATTTAATAGTTCTTCATATAGTCCTGATCTGGCATTAAGTTTCCCCAGAGGATATATCTTGCCGCACCAGTCATATTTCGCATCTGCGGATGAATTATATGGCAATAGATGAACCAAACCTATTTTAAGTTTATTTGCAATCTCATATGCTGAAGTAATATTTTCTATACTGTCAGTAATCCCAGGTATCAAAGGTACACGCAATACTATGCTATCAGTTCTTTTGCGGAGAGCTACTAAGTTCTCAAGTACAACGTTCAAATCGCCACCTGTATATTTTTTAAACAATTCCTTTTCGCCAAGCTTAAAATCATAATAGAATACATCTGTAAAGGGAACTAAATCGATAAGGTCTTGTTTAGACCCAAAACCTGATGTTTCCACAATGGTATGTACCCCTTCTTTTTTTAGCGCTTGCAGTATCCGTCGTGTAAAAGCTGGCTGGTAAAGTACTTCTCCTCCAGTTAATGTTACACCGCCGCCACTATTTTTGTAAAAAACCCTGTCCTCAAGGGCTTCATTTACTACTTCGTCAACTGTCTTGCTTTGCCCGCATACAAATAGCGCACCTGAAGGGCAGACTTCAGCACACCTGCCGCAGGTTGTGCAGCCTTCTTTTGAGAATTTGTGTCCATCTGTGTCCATGCTGTGCAATGCTTTAGGACATACAGTGGTACATGCACCGCAGAGAGTGCATCGGGAGCTTGAAAAAAGTAATTGAGGATCTATAGACTGGGATTCTGGAGAATGGCACCATACGCAGGATAGGAAACAGCCCTTTAAGAAGATACACGTCCGTATCCCTGGTCCATCATGAACCGCATAATGATCAATATCAAATACCATTCCAAAATTCCCTTGGGAGTCTATTTCCATAATATGATCACCCTTTATTCGCCATTATTTTAATACAGCCATATAACGTATAACCTTTTTTTACATAATTTCTGCTGTGCTTACTCATATTTTTTCAATTAAATATTTAAGTTTGACTTACATATCTAGTTGAAGCAGATGTTATTAAAACTTCTATAATGCTGCTTTCAAAATCTAGTCGTTTACCAGCGCTTGGGCAACAATAGAGCAAAGTATGGCTCCACCATCTGGATAACCCTTAGTACGTTCCGCTATCCATTTCGTCCTGCCTACTTTTGCAAGCATTCCTTTTGTCTCATTTGCACCTATTTCTGCTGCAGAAGCTGCCTCTCTCATTGCAAGTTTAATGTCCAAGTTTGTATCAAAAGATTCTTCAAATATTTCTGCTAGAGGAATCAACGCATCGAGTATAGTTTTATCTCCGAGGCTTGCTTTGCCAAGTTTCATTATGGCTTCTAGCATTATTCTTGGTACTTTGACTGTATCTTTATCGTCTATTTCTTTATTCCCTCTGTAATTTTTCCCCAAAGTCATGATCGCATTACTTAGCAACGTACCCATTGTCGAAGGAGCCACTTTGTTAAATGACATGGCACATTTTACAAGAAGTTCTCCGATATCATCTCCAGTATATACATTAACCTCAGCTTTCAATGCCAAAGCTCCCTTTTCCATTGAAATACCGAGGTCTCCGTCCCCAGAATCACTGTCAAGTTGTGTTAGTCTGACCTTTGATACTATTAGTGCATCTGATGATAAATCAAGCACCCGTTTTACATTTTGTATTGTATATACCATCTAAAAAACTCCCATCTCACCATGTTAGTGTAAACTTACTTTTATATTAGAGGCTTAGTATTTGGCGGTCTTTTCAACTTTATATGCCTCTTATCATCTTTCATCTTAAAAAGTTCCATCAATTTAATTACTTCAGTCTGGCTTTCATCCGATAGTTTTAAAAATGTCGTCATTACCTTGTCCATAGTTGTATATGTTCCATCTGAAAGTTTAACTGATCTTTTAAATGTATTCCAATCCATTTTTAACGTCGTACGTCCAAGAATATAATCTACCGATACTCCAAAATAGTCTGCCAGCAAACAAATTGTTTCAATATCCGGCATGTTTATATTAGATTCATAATGTGAAATCGTAGCCACAGAAACATTTAGTATTTTGGCCAAATCCTTCTGATACAGTCCTTTATCCTGTCTTATTTCCTCAATTATATCTCCAAACTTCATATGTTTTTCCCTCATCAAATTCCATTACATCTGGAGTTCTTTCACTTTTGTAATATATTAATTCTACCATTACAAGATGGTTAGAACAACCATATGGATAAAACAACCAATCTGTTTTAGCCCGCAAACAGATATTTGCACTTACCCCTTCACAGCACCTATCATAACTCCTTTAACAAAATATTTCTGAAGGAAAGGATACAGAATTACTATAGGAAGCATTGACAATATTATAGCAGCCATCTTAACTGTCTCTTGAGGTACATTTTGACGATCAGAAACTATTCCTGCTGCTGCAAACCCTGAGGTCGCGCTTGAATCAATAATCATGCTCTTTATTAAAAGAGGAAGTGTCCACATTTTTGTATTAGTAATATACAACATAGTATTAAAAAATGCGTTCCAATAGTCAACAGCAAAAAATAATGTAAATGTTGCAATTGCTGGCATTGACAGAGGTATAATGATGCGTGCAAACAATGTTATATCATTACAACCGTCTATTTTCGCAGCCTCTTCAATTTCGCTGGGTATGGCAACCATAAAACTACGCACAACAAGAAAACTCCACGCATTTGTTACGACTGGAAGAATAATAGCCCAGTAGCTGTTTATTAAATGTAAGCCCTTTACAAGCATATAAGATGGAACCATACCTGCACTAAAAACGAGGGTAAAAGTAATAAGTGACAGTATAACTTTATATCCTGGAAGAGTAGATTTCGAAAGAGCGTAAGCTCCAGTAAATGTCACAAATACATTTAACATTGTGCCAGCAATTGACACCATTACTGAGTTTGTTAACGCTGACCTAAACGAACTGGTACTAATAATATAATAATAAGAAGCTAACGAAAGCTTTTCTGGGAACAATTTAAATTCCAAAGGCATAAATACGCTTGGATCTGTAAAAGAAATACTGAGAACATAGAAAATTGGTAAAAAACACACTATGGAAACTAATCCAAGCACGATATAATTGATTCCATCTCCCCATGAGAATTTATTAATCATAGTAATACCCCCTTAAACAAAACAATTATTAGAAAATACCTTCATTTCCTGACTTCTTAACAAGAAAGTTTGATGTCACCAAAAAGAACAAACCAATACAACTCTTAAAAAATCCTACAGCAACACCTAAGCTGTATTGTCCTTGCAGTATACCCTGATTATACGAATATGTGTCAAAGATCTCAGCTACATCGCGTATCATAGGGTTTTGCATAAGAAGAATCTGCTCAAAGCCAACATCAAATACCTGTCCAAGTCTGAGGATTAGAAGTACAACAATTGTTGGAAGCAAACCTGGCAGTGTTACATACCAAATGCGCTGTAAACGAGTGGCACCATCAATCAGAGCGGCTTCATAAAGCTGTAAGTCAATACTTACCAGTGCGGCCATGAAAATAATTGTTCCCCAGCCGGATTCCTTCCAGATAGACTGAATAAGAACAATTGGCCAGAAATAATCCGGGTTCACAAGAAAGAGTATTTGCTCTAGCCCGGCTCCCACTCTAATCTTATTTATAAAGCCCATATTGGCTGACAGCGCAAAAAAAGTTAAGCTAGCTGTTATAACCCATGAAAGAAAGTGTGGAAAATATACTACCGTTTGAACTAACTTTCTATATGTATTATGTCTAACCTCATTTAGCATGATTGCAAGAAATATGGGAATAGGAAAATAAAAAAACAACTTTAGCATTGCTATTACCACAGTATTACGTAACATGTAAAAGAAGAATGGATCCTTAAACATTTCCTCAAATAGCTTAAATCCTATCCAAGGACTATGTAATAAGCCTTTGAAAGGGTTATAATCTTGAAATGCCATCAAAAGTCCCCACATAGGGCCAAACTTAAAAATAATAAAATAAATCAAGGTCGGTGTTGCAAGCAGATACAGATACTTATGCTTTTTTATTTCCGCCCATGTATTATTATTTTTCCTATTTAAGCTTACAATACTGTTTTTCTCTTTCCCTTTAAGGCCTATTATTTGATTCAAGCTACACATCTCCTTCACTATCAATTTATTTACGCGGACTGTATTTATTTGTTTTCACAAACACCCTAATAATGTTTTGCGAAACAGAAGGTATTATCACCCCCTGTTTCACAAAACAATAAATGTAATCTATAGTACTATTTCTTTAAACCTTTATTAAAGTCATCATAAGCCGTTGTAAATTCTTTAAATGCAGGTATAAGAGCAGGGTCATTTCTTAGTGAATTCACATATGCCCTAAATTCATCAATAGACATCTGTCCTGCAACCGTTTTAGCCTGATTAGACACAAAGGTAGCTTCGTGCTTTGGCCAAATTTTTGACCAAGTTGGAGAAAATAGAGTACCATTACCCCAGATGTCTTTCTTACCAACCGCTTCATAACCTTCAACTGATAATCTTCTAGCTTCATTATATGCTTTGGATCCTCCAGCACTGTCAACTTTGCCATATTTTGAATAAGCAAGAGGGCCAACACACTTACCGGACGTATTTATCTGAGCAATACCTAGCTTGTTAAGAACAGGAGTGCCATCTGTAACAGTATGATGCACACCTTCAATTCCATAATATGCTAATTTTGTTAGTTCTGTTGAAGTCGCATCGTCCATGTACTCTAGAATTCTATTCAATTTTTCTTGTGTAACCTTTTTGCTTATGTAGTATCCGCCAGAAACACCTGTGTTAAGCTGTATACCAGAGTCACCCTTAGGACCTGTAAGCATAAGTGAAACAACCTCAGGTACAGGATCTTTCTGAATCTTTGCCGATCCCTGTTCCTCTTCCCATATATTCCATATACTCATGACGTATGAAGCTGCTCTGTTTGAGGAAAACTGGTTCATACCATCTTGAAACTTAAGACTCATGTACTCTTTATCAAATATACCTCTACTATACAAATCTCTACAAAAATCTACATAATCAATCCAACCATCAGATAAACGTGGAGGGTATTGTCCTCCGTCTGCAGCATACTGAGGTGTCAAAGCACCAAAGGCCACCTGAAGTGAGCCAGGAAGTTCGCCAGTAGCAACAAGACCTACTGTATCTATCTGACCATTTCCATCAGCATCAGATTTCACTATTTTTTCAAGAGCATCTGCATATTCTGCTGTAGTTTTAGGAAGTGGTATGCCAAGCTTATCAAGCCAATCTTTTCTGATGTTTACACCAAGGTCAATACTTGTGCGTGATCGCGGTAATGCAAATATTTTGCCACCAAGTGATAAATATGCATAACAATTAGGTGCCACGTTGTTCTTTAAGTTAGGATATTTACTGAAATCACCTAACGTATCAGTCAAATCCCAAAATACACCATTATCGATAGCATTAATAAGTGACAAGCTTCTAATGTCGGGAACTCCTGAAACCTCTGGAACATCTCCAGATGCTACTCTCAAGTTAAAAACAGTATGGAAGTTACCTGAGTCTACCCATTCAATATTTAATTTACTTCTTGTTAACCTTTGATATTCAGTCCAGTATTCATTGTTCATATCTGGTGGATCAGAAAACAACGGTGCAAGAATACTAATCTCAACAATATCCTTTGGGTCTTTAGCACCAGACGAAGTTGCGCTCTGCGACTGAGAAGTTACAGCGGAGTTACTTTCCTTTGCTGTTTCGCCAGAATTGCCGCATGCAGGTAATATAAGCATTGTCACAATACATAATGGAATAAACATACAGATAAATTTTTTCACTGATTTTGACAATTATTTTTCCCCCTCTAAAATATTATCTTAACAGGACACACCAATAAGACTTTCAAAAACATCCGGATGTTTTTATACATCTCTCAGTGTTACCATATTAACAATAGTAAGCACTAACCTTTGTTCTTTATGTACAAACTATTAATGCTATTTTACATTCAATTTGTTCAATACTTACAGAATTAATAAACTATACGATATTTCTGAATTGTTTGAGCTAATTTAAGTAATCCTTAACTGATAAAGCATCTTTATACTAAAGGTTCTATATCAGTGTTTTCAATAAAACAGTATCCTTACAGGCTATTTATAACTTTCAAACTCACATGATCCAGCCTCTCAAGCTCATTCTCTGACAGCTCTATATCAACAGCTTTGATGTTTTCAACAAAATGCTTTTCATTCTGTGTTCCTACAATCGCTGAAGTAAATCCCTTCTGGTAAAACAGCCAACTTATTGCTATTTGAGAAATGGTAACTCCTTTTGAATCAGCTATTTCTTTCAATAAAAGTATGATATCCATCTCCTTTTCAAGATGCTCAGGCAGGAACAGTCTTTTCTTTCTTCTAAAATCATCATCCCTAATTATAGCTCCTCCGAGGTGGAATGCACCTGTTAAAATCCCCTTTGCAATTGAGTTATAGCTGCATATACTAATAAAATTATCGTAGCAATACTCCATTATTCCATCTTCAATATCTCTTTGAAGCAAATTGTATTCCGGTTGTATTAAATCGATACGTGCACACTCCATAGCTTTTTTCAGTTGTTCTAATGAAAAGTTTGAAACTCCTATGGCTCTGATTATGCCTTCGTCTTTAAGTTTATTAAATTCCGCCATGGTTTCATCTATGGGTATCTCGTAATTAGGCCAATGCACATAGTATATGTCCAGATAATCCGTTTTTAACCTTTTTAGACTGGCTTCAACTGCATATCGAATGTCTTTAGGCCATAAATGTTCCTTATTGACCTTTGATGCAAAAATACATTCCTTTCTTTTCCCTTCAAGAGCTTTTCCGAGAACTTCTTCCGAATGACCTTTGCCATACATTTCTGCTGTATCAAACGTTGTAATACCTTTCTCAAATGCTGTTTGAAGCACCCTTATATTATCCTCATCATTGTTTACTTCCCAAGGGCCTCCCCCAAGTTCCATACATCCAAAAGTAATCTTTGATACCTTAAAACCCGCTTTCCCAAGGTTTGTGTATTTCATGTCCGTACCTCCTTATTCATATAAGAAATTTGAACAGCTTTTAATTTTAGCTATAAAAGATACAATAGATCTATTTTACTTAGATGTGTTCAGTCGTCCTTAAAAGCTTCGACTGTCCACTTCTCATAATGCAAAAAGTATATCGTATTATATAGATAAAATTAGGTAGTAGAGTTTTATTTAAATAGCAATTTTATTTTACTACTCATTTAGATAAATACATTCAGAATTAATAATAACTATTTAATTCTGAATTTCTTATTAGTTATTTAAGTTTAGTTTAAATATATCTTTATAAATTTATTGTAATTAGCAGGCATTTGGCGACTTTCAGCACTTATTTATCCCTGCGTAAGCAAAAAATAAAAAGTGCTCCAAGACCATAGTCCTGAAACACTTTATTCCTTTGGAGCCCCCAATCAGATTCTAACTGAAGATCTCATCTCCATCATATATATATCCATCTATTATCAATATATCTTTTTATAGTTACAATTTGTTTTACTTCCCCCACTTCGCCAACGCCTCTGCAAGTGCCGAATTAATCGGTTCACCTTCATCTTGCTGATTTAAGAAATTGCTTACTTCTTTTTTGTTTACCTGCTCACCTTTTCTCTTTGTAAAGGCCTCCAGCTTTTCACGATAGCCACAACCACAATAAAAGGATTTATTATCACCGTCGCCCCTGATTTCCATTTTCTTGTGACAATCTGGACATCTTGCATTGGAAACTTGTGAAACGCCCTTTCTATAGCCACATTCACGGTCAGAGCAGACAAGCATTTTTCCTTTTTTGCCAGATACATCAAGAAGGAATTTACCACAATCAGGGCACTTTTCTCTAGTCATATTATCATGTTTATATGCTGCAGTACTGGCAATTACACTTGATACAATTTTAGAAGCATACGCCTTCATTTCGTTAATAAATTCAACAGAATTTATTCTTCCGTTTTTAATCATAGTTAGTTTCTGTTCCCATTTAGCAGTCAATTCAGGTGACTTTAAATCAACAGGAACCAAATCAACTAACTGGATTCCCTTAGAAGTTGGGTGTATTTCTTTGCCTCTTCTCTCAGCATAGAACGAGCTAAACAGTTTTTCAATAATATCTGCTCTCGTAGCCGGAGTGCCGAGTCCACTGGTTTTATCCATTGCTTCACGCAGTGCTTCATTCTCTATAAACTTACCTGGATGCTCCATAGCTGTAAGTAATGTGGCTTCATTGTACCTAGCAGGTGGTTTAGTTTTACCATTATAAATTGATGAAGAATCCAGTTTCATGCTTTCCCCTCTTTTAATCTCAGGCAAGCTTTGATCTTGCTCTTCATCAGAATCTTCTATTTTGTCCCTTGGCCCTTCATAAACAGCTTTCCACCCTTTTGACTTGATAATCCTTCCCTTTGCGAAAAAGATTTCTCCTTTTACACTTATTTTTACTGTCGTTTGTTCGTAAGTAAACGCAGGACTTAATATTGCAATAAACCTTTTAACGATTAGATCAAAAATATTTCGCTCCTCATTACTTAAAGAACCCAAATTAAGATATTGCTCTGTAGGGATAATTGCATGGTGATCTGTAACCTTACTGTTATCTACAAACCTTTTTGTAACATAGAGTTTTGCTCGTAGTAGAGCACGTGCTGCTTCCGCATAAGGCCCCACGGAAATGCTCTTCAAACGATCCGATAGTGTTGGAACTATATCTGTAGTGATGTGTCTTGAATCTGTCCTCGGATAGGTTACAATTTTATGAGTTTCATATAATGACTGCATTATTCCTAGAGTCTGTTTTGCCGAATAACTATATTTACGATTTGCATCTCTCTGCAATTCTGTTAAATCATAGGCAAGTGGCGGTTGCTCCTCTTTCGCTTCTTTTTTAATCTCTATTACTTCACCATTCTGACCTTTTATTTTAGCCAGTATATCTTCTGCTTGTTGTTTATTGAAAATTTGAGTTTGTCCACTGGCTTTATCCTGCCATTGGATTGAAAATCCTTTCACTTTTGCACTTATTGTCCAAAAGTCTTTTGGAAGGAACCTTCTTATATCAGTCTCCCTTTGTACAATCATAGCTAGGGTAGGTGTTTGCACTCTTCCCGCCGAGAGTTGGGCATTATACTTACAGGTTAAAGCTCTAGTCACATTAAGGCCTATAAGCCAATCCGCTTCTGAACGGCATTCTGCAGATTTATATAAATTATCATATTCTCTACTTGGTCTAAGGTTGTTAAATCCATCTTTTATTGCTTTTTCAGTTTGTGATGAAATCCATAACCTCTTGATTGGTTTTCTAAAACCTGCTTTAATAATGATCCATCTAGCAACCAATTCTCCTTCACGACCTGAATCAGTTGCAATAACTAGTTCATCGACATCAGCTCTATTTAATAAACTTTTTACAATTCCATATTGCTTTGATGTTTCTTTAATAACAACAAGTTCCATTTTATTTGGAAGCATAGGTAAATCTTCTATCCTCCAGGACTTATACTTCTCTCCATAAGCTTCAGGATCTGCAAGTGTAACTAAATGACCTAATGACCAGGTTACTATATATTTTGATCCCGAAATGTATCCATTACTATTCTGACTACACCCAAGTACCTTAGCTAATTCACGTCCAACTGAAGGTTTTTCAGCTAATACTAATATTTTTCCCATTTTATATTCCTTTCAGTGAATATTCCTTCTTATACTAGTTTGAATTTAAATGGTTAGTTAACCGTTTAAATGGTCGCAGTATGCTTTCCTAACATCGTAATATGTGCTAACTTTGTTCAAAATTAAGAGCTTGTGGAATTGCCACAACATCATGTTAGTGATGATTAAAAATGATTACTATTATCTTTAATGCAAATTTATATTATAATTTTAACATATAAGTGATTGTTATTCACCACAAACCGTAGGAAAAGCACAGGAAGTAGAAAAAACATTTCTACTTCCTGTGCTTTTGTATAGTTTATTTTGTATAACAGCATTATAAAAATGTTGTCCAATATGTAGCTAGTTTAAAGAATTTGTTTTTTTACAATGGGAATCAACTTTGCTCCTACTAAAGCAGCTAAATAACATTTTAAAAGGTCTCCTGGAATTGTCATTACAAAGCCATAATACAAAGCCCATGATAATGTTGTCTGCGTATTAAGATACAAGTTTTTAATCAAGTACAAATATGGCACTCCAATTATGTATATTGTCAAAACTCCAATTATATTTATTAAGAACAGCTTTGTAATGGTAATTTTTTTCAAGCGTCCAGTAAGCTTTCCAACCACAAATGCACAGACTATTAGTCCTAACAAATACCCAAAGGTTGGCTGAAGTACATATCCTGGCCCTCCACCTAAAGTAAAAACTGGTATACCACAAAGACCTACTGCTAAATAAACAATTTGCGAAGACATTCCCAATCTGGCACCTAGCAATATTCCAGCTAGCAGGCAGAAAAACACTTGTAATGTTATTGGGACGAAAGGTAATGGTATTCTGATAAATGCTCCTACAGCAGTTAATGCTGCCAAAAGTGCGATGTACGTTATATTTCTAGTTTTCATACTATTCTCCATTCATTTAGTTATTCTTTATATTCATATACAGTATTTTAAACAAAAAAGATGGTATTGTCAACCATAATTTGTTTTTAGGTTGACAATAGTGCTTCCAGTCAATTACAAACCCTCAGCTGCTATTTGATTGACGCCGCCGAATAGTAATAGTATAATAATAGTTAAATTATACTATTATAAATTTATAATTTAACTATGAGAGGAGTATTGCTTGTGTATATAAAAGCATCTACGGCAATTAGAAACAATTATAATGAAATATCAATGTTATGTAAAGAAACTGGCGAGCCTGTTTATTTAACAAAGAATGGAGAAGGCGATTTAGTTGTTATGGACATTGAGGCATTTACACGCAGAGAAAAAATGTTATCACTCGGAGAAAAACTTTTGTCTATTCGTCAATCAAGAGAAAATGGTCAAAAAGGAAATACTCTTGAAGAATTTAATGATCGGATTAGTAAAACAATTGAAACCGCGAGGTCAAATAGTGGAAAATAGAAAATTTGACCTCGTTATTTCAGAAGAGGCTACTAATATGATTGAAACACACATCAACTTTTTAATGCAGGTTAGTGAACGTGGCGCTGAAAAATTGTTTATTGAAATAAAAGAGTCAATAAAATCTTTAAACGAATTCCCACAAAGGAATGCATGGTTCAATTCGCCAATGATACCTGCATATACATATAGGAAAATGCTAGTTAATAAGAGATATCTAATTATTTATGAAATTCTAGAAAATACAGTGTTTATTGACTATATTATTGATTGCAGGCAAGAATACAGTTGGCTTACTGATTAACTTCTCAACAAATTTTCGCCTACAATAACAATTCAAACCGCTTCCTATATTTGTCCATTTCTCTTAACGGATCCAGTTCTTTATCGGACTTCATATATTCCTCAAGCTCTTGACTCAAATCTATCGCTGTAATCAAATCATTTATAGCTAAATTGCGCTCACCTTGGTGAACATAAAAGCAAGCCCTATTGTAATACAAAAATGACGTTTTTGGACTGTTTTTTATTCCTCTTGATATTACCTCGATTGCCTTTGGATAATCATCCTTATCCAAGTATATAATGGATAAATTTAAATAAGTGTAAGAATATTTGGCATTTCGCACAATAGATTGGTTATAGTATTCTATAGCCTTGTTTGGATAGCCCAGTTTATTCATAATAACTCCAGCATTAAATAGAGCTTTAAAGTGGAAGGGTTCTAGCTCAAGACCTTTCCTTATAGAAATTAATGCCTTATCATATTTGCCCATTTCCTCATAAACTGCAGCTAAATTGTTGTATGCCCAGAAGTGGTTGGGATCCAGCTCAGCTGCTTTCTCATAATACTCTGCAGCTTCTTCCTTTTTCCCATACTCATCGTATGCATTCGCCAGAAAAAAGTAAGCCTTTGAGTATTCTGGGTCTAAATCAATAGCCTTTTTATAAAAGTCTATTGCCTTATCAAACTCTCTATTATTGTCATATATAATGGCCACGCCATAATATGCCCTAGCATCAAATGCATTTATCGAAATAGCTTTTTGATAAGTCTGAATTGCTTCATTCTGTCTGCCCAGGATATCAAGATTTATCGCTATATCCAGTAAAACATCTATAAAATCTACGTCTATACCTTTTTTCAAATATAAACCTAATGCTTTGCTATAGAATATTAATGAGAGCCTTGGAATAATATTCACTAATATTCCAGCAAAAAAATACAGTACCTTAAAACAACTTATATACAATATCATCACAATCCTGTGCATGTTTAGTAGTCCAACTTTTCCAATACTATTCTATGCTCAACCAGTCCCATTTCCTTTATCCTAGCTCTTATGGTTTTTCTCTCATTATATATATTTTCCAATATTATTTCGTCCTTATTCGGTATTACTTTATCCACTGAGTCCAAAATCAATACTTCAATTCCATTCTCGTCAATTAGATACACATTAGCTTCGCACAATTTTATCACCCAATCGCATTTTATTATTTAGTTGTTCCTAAAATATCACCAACCATATTAACAGCATCATCTATGTAATGAGGAAGCGGCTCATCTTTTGTGCCTGCAATCTTTATATTGCACCTATTCAGTGGTAACAATACCTTAATTGCAGGGCTTTCGGATATGCTCTTTGCCATAATAGGTGTGAGCTCTCCCAACATAGAATTCGCACAAACTATTCCTACCGTCCCAATAATTATGTCAACCTTTGAAGTGTTAAACAGTATTGCATTTTCCCCTGATGCTCCTTCGTTTGCTCCCGCCTTAAGCATCAAAGACGTCGCAAGTGCATTTGTACCTAAAGCCAGCACCGCAATTTCATTACCAAAAGCAATACGAAGCTTTTCAACTATAAGCTTTCCAATACCTCCGCCCTGTCCGTCAACTACTGCAATTCTCATATTTCCTCCATAATATATGGTTAATAGCATATTTAAATTATATACCTTAAATTTTATTTGTACAAAATCATTTGTTTGCCTTGCAAATAGGACAATTCTGAAGTGCAAGAGGTATCTCAAGTCCACACTCATCCATAAATTTCTCATTGCTGAGTATATCCAGGGTGTTACCGTCAGCAACAATTTTGCCATTTTTCAGGACAATTGTTCTCACACACATGTCCATAATCATATCAAGGTCATGGCTGGTAATGATTTTTGTATGGCTGAAGCCCTTCAAAATATTCATTACCTTTCGCCTGGCTTTTGGGTCTAATGAAGCCGTAGGCTCATCCATTATCAATATATCGGGCTTCATGGATATAACAGCTGCTATAGCAGCTAATCTCTTCTCTCCACCAGAGAGCTTATATGGTGGTCTGTCCTTTAAATGTGTAATGCCAACCTCTTCAAGCGCCTGCATTACTCTACTATTAACTTCCGCTTCGTCGAGCCTATAGTTTCTTGGTCCAAAGGCCACATCGTCATAAACTGATGTCATAAATAATTGATCATCCGGCTCTTGAAACACCAATCCAATACTGCGCCGAACTTCTGCCAATGTCTTTTTATTTACCGGTATATCCCCCACTCTAACTGTACCTTTCTGAGGAAACAATATGCCTGTTAAAATCGATAGCAGTGTGGATTTACCTGCTCCATTAGCTCCAACTATGCCAACCGCCTCACCATGCCCAAGTAAGAACGAAATATTCTCAAGCGCCTGATGTCCGTCAGGATAAGTGTAGCAAACTTCTTTAAGCTCTATTTTGTGATGACTCATGTCGTCCTCCATATTCCATGCAAATCAGATAAAACATCTTCCACCCTAATAATATCATTAGTGAAAATTGAATTATATAAGTGCTGCTATTAGCAAGGGTATATTGATGGCTCTCGCAACAACTATAAATGAAACCCACGCTACAAAGTAAGCTGCATCAAGTAGCTTAAAACCCCTGCCTATTGTTATACTATATTTCCCATTATATCCTTTTAAAATCATTGATTGATATATTGTCTGAGCCCTGTTGTAGGTTCGTATGAGGAGCTGGCCTACCATTGATCCCCAGACTTTTATCTTTACACCCTTCTGATCTGGCGCTCGCAGAGCATATGCCTTTAATAATCTGCCTGCCTCATCCATAAGCACAAAAATATATCTATATGTTAATAAAAACAGTAATACGAAAATCGAAGGAATTCTCATTAAACTTAGTGCTCTGGCAATATCATCTATTCCAGTGGTTGCAATCAATAAGAATCCCGCAGTAACCATCAGTGTGCTCTTTAGTATGAGCGAAACAAACGTTAGCCAACCACTAGAAAACGCAAAGCCACCTATTTCAATTATATTTTTATCAAAGATTGGATTCAATATCCCCGCAACTATAATAAAGGGTTCTACAATGAGAACCCTTTTTATTAAATTTCCAAACGGAATGTCGCATACCATTATAACTATCATAGGATACAGTACAAATGGCAGCAAACCGCTTATTTCATATCTATCAAATGAAGCTAGCGTGCAAATATAAACCAATGTTATTATTAATTTAGCCAGAGGATGCATATCGTTTATTAAGTTTTTTTGTCTGGACAACTCGTCAAGGTGCTTTACATTAAACATTGATCTCATTATATCTGACATGTCTATCTCCATTTGCTGTTAATTACTATCAGCTTAATTTTGTCTTTTTACTAGTATTCCCATTTACTTGCTCGTTCTCTTTTGATATCCTTTTTCTTTTTTTTAATAGATTTATAAAATAACCAATAAGCACAATAACACTCACTGTTATAGCTGATCCCACTATTCCTGAAACAACAGTACCGATAGTTTCACTGCCAGTACTATCTGATTTTACAATATTCCCAGACATTTTAAAACTATAACCAGGCAAAACTGCAGTATTTTCTTGAGCCTCTTTTAAGATATCGTGAACGCTTGTATCACCCTGAGGCTTATCAAGTCCAGTGACTTTGCCAATTGCCCATTCCAGTCCATCAGGATTTGTTGATGCAAATATTGATACAATTCCTCCTAATAGTAACGTTGCAACTATGAATCCTATAATTACAGATTTATATCCTAACCTTTTATTATCATTTGTTAAATTATCCTGGATTATATCAGGTCTTACCTTCCAAACAAATGAAACAACTGCAGCAGTTACTATTCCCTCAACAATACCTATAGCCAAATGTATTCCCTGCATTGTCCAGGCAAATTGAGAAAATGGAAGTACTGTTTTACCAGAGAGTAGTGTTTCAATCACGACACTAAAAGCCCCGAACTGCAAACCAATCACACTTGCTACTATACTTCCTATAAATAATCTTGTTTTTGAAATTCCTTTTCTAGTAATAAACTTATAGATAAAAGGATATGCAATAAAGCAAGCAAAGAACCCCATATTTATAAGATTAGCGCCATATGCGAGAAGTCCTCCATCAGCAAAGAACAGTGCTTGAATCAACAGAACCACAGCCATTGAAAGATAACCAGCGTAAGGTCCTAACAAGATTGAAAGCATCAAACCGCCACCCAAATGTCCGCTTGAACCTGTACCTGGAATAGTAAAGTTAATCATCTGTGCTGCAAAAATAAAAGCAGCCATAACCCCCATCAGAGGAATCTTCTTTTCGTCCATATCTCTTACTTTTCTAATTGAAACCGCTGCTACAAGAACTGCAGCAACCAACATAGTACCTCCAACCACTGGAGATATCAAAGCGTCTCCCATATGCATAGTACCATCTCCTTAACATAATAATAGACCCAAAAAAGGGTATCAAGTGCTAGCCCTTCGTGGGTCTAATTAAGTTGCAAAGCTATAATTTACAGTGCAAATTATGTACAGCGGAGACCTTCTTGGTCTCATTTCATTGCTATTGTACAACAAATATAATTATGTGTCAAATTGTATAAAATAGTTCATCAAACATCTCTATTCTACAAGTCCTTGCAACCCCTCTGGTAACAACTTTCCTAAAACATTTATCAAGTCTTTTACATTTTTAATTGACAACTCAATGTTCATACTTACTGTGCCTTGTTTCAAAGTTATATCATTTAAAATTATTTGCTGCGAATATTTGTTTTCAAGTACTATGCTTTGCTGCTTCAAGTCAACGTAATATTCACCTTTGTCAGAAGCTTTAATTTGCTTTAAAATAGTTTGAGGATTGATCGATATCTTCCCAACTTTAAATTCCGAAACAAACAGTCTAAGTTTGTTGTCTTCTATTGATGGTTTTATTTTTAACACATATTGAGTTGGTACCAAATTAAGGAGCTTGCTATCCAGTCTTATTGTCATGACGTCAGTAGCTATTTGGGAACTATATCCATTTATAACAACAGCATTAGCTCTTTTCTCATAATCCTGTATTGCTATTGCTATGAGGTCATTCAGCTCCTGTTCATCTATCTCCAGCTGCACTTTTTTATCAACGTTATAAAGCATATTTTTATATGCCTCAGTAACCTTCTTTGTTTTAAAATCTTCTAAACTTGTATATATCGCTGGCTTTTGCTTTTCTAGCTTCTCATTTGTACTTATCATTATTACTAAAAACATGCTTGCAAGAATTATTCCTACAAGTAATAATTGCAGTATAATTGATCTCCTTTTTCTCATATTAACCCCCATTTTGCCTGATTTGGCCTTACCTTAATAAGAATTTCTTTACTCCTTAACCAAATCGTACAACCTCTTATTTTGAAAAATTCGCTCTTTCCCTATTTTTTCAGAAGTCAAGAACCCTTCACTTACAAGAGCATTAAGGTAATTGACGGCTGTCTTTCTTGACACTGACAGACCCTTTTCAATATAGCTAGTTTTTATATAAAACTCATAAAATAGTAATTCAATTAGCTCTTTAGAGTATATTTTAGGAAGTTTCTCTCTAATTTCAGTCTTCATAGCTTCACTCTCTGCATCTATCTTCTTAACAATTTGTAATGTTTCCTCAGCAGTTTCCTCAATTCCAGTTAAAATATATTTAATCCACTCTTCCCAATTTCCCTCTGTTCTTACTTCCTGTAAAAGCTTATAATATGCAGATTTATTGCGAATAATGTATTTACTTAAGTATAGGATCGGGCTATCTAGCAATTTTTTTAGCACCAAGTAGAGTACATTTATGATTCTGCCTGCTCTACCATTTCCATCATAAAAAGGATGGATGCTCTCAAACTGATAATGCACAACTGCAAGCTTTATCAGAGGATCAATATCATCAAAGTCTTCGTTGATATATTTTTCTAGATTGCTAAGAAGGTTTCTAATCTCTTCTTCACCAGAAGGTGGCGTGTATACTGTTTCTCCAGTTCTCTCGTTCATTAAAACAGTACCAGACAATTTTCTAATGCCTGCACTATTTCTTTCAATTATACCTTGAATCTCTATAATCATATTTGTTGTAAGAATTTCTTTGACTTTAATTTGTTCATATCCATGCCACAATGCAGTTCTATAACTCACCACTTCTTTTGCTGCTAAGCTTGCTCCACTTGCCTCACTCATTGCCTTATATAAATCATCATGTGTTGTAATTATGTTTTCAATAGCTGAACTATTCTTTGCCTCATTAATCATAACAGCATTTATTAAAATATGCTTATTAGGAATTGTATCAGCATATCCTTTTAGTTCAGCCAATGTTCTATTCGCTCTTGCTAATTGTTTTAATACTGACTTTGTTTCTAAATCCACATTTGGTGGCAACATAGGTAATGTATAACCTAGCACTTCATGCACCTCCATTATATAGGCATAATATCACCAATTTCTACTTGCGTCAACGCAACATGGGTAATAAACAAGTAAAAACTACCTATATAGATTAAATATAGGTAGTTTTTACTTGTTTTAGGCTTTGTTATTTCTTGATTTCAGCAGTATTAGCATAATCAACTTTAATATATTCACCTTTTCCCAGGGCAATATGACCCGATTCATAAAATCCACTATCTAATGTCAAAACTACTTTTTCCGAATTGTAGTAGTGACCAAAAGTGTTTGCAACGCTTTGGAGGATCATTTTTTCATACAAAGCTCCAGCATTCATTTCACTTAAAAAAGCTTTATTTAAATCAATATAAACCATTTTGTCTTTGTTCAAATATAAACTATTAATCTTTGTATTTGTAGTAAAAACTTTTCCTATATTACTGTTGACTACCTCTTTATAAGCTTTCTCTAAAGCTTGCTTGGTTATATCATTGGTCTTAAAACTTATGTCCTTGCTTTCATAGTTTATTTTGTTATCATTAATATTTGGGTAGTAAAAGTTAATTTTCTGTAGTAATGAAGCATTCTCCTCAATTTTACTTAGTGAAGAACTCACTTCATTATCTCCTGAGGCAAATACTGATTTTATCAAACCTACGTCTTTAGCATAATAATCCACTGTTTTACCATCTGGACTTTCAGTGGTAACTTCAATTGCTTTATAGCTACCTGCCGGTGTTGTTACATCAACCGATGTATTGGTTATTGTCCTTACACTTGAATCTTTTAATGTCCAGGTGGTGCCTTTTTCCAGTGGTTCCATCAAGAGAATTTCTTCTTTATCATCCTTCATTGCTAAGAGATTCTCTCTATAATATGCTTCTTCTCTTGAAAACAACCTTGTAATTTTACCATCCTTTAGTTCAACTACCTTGGCTAAAACAGTACCTCCATTATCTACTCTCTGTTGGATTTTACCTGCCGAAGCATAGTCAATATATACATCAAAAGATGCATATTCATTTCCCTTACCCTCGTAGACATATCTGGTATTCTCTTTTATCGGAAAATAATCCTGAATTTGTAACACTTCAGCCACAGGTGTACTCGTGGTGGCAGTGTCAGTTGTAGGAGTAGTTATAGAGGCAGTTGTATTGCTTGGGGTTACAGTATCTTTTACGCTATCACTATTTTTAATTGCGCATCCAAAAAAGAAAGTGAACGATAAAGCTATTCCAAATAATGCTATATATTTTTTCATTTTATAGTCCTCCTCATTAGTAGTATGCTCTATAATATTCAATAATAATAGAAATATTTATATTACTATATATTTAATCCATAATCTCGCTCTGCTCAAAAATACCTCTGCTTAAGAACGCAAGTAAAGCACTTGAAACAACATTTATAGCAAACATACAAGCAGCTATTATAAATATGTTTGGCATCCCATTTGAAACTATTGCAATGATAACTAACACAATAAGGGCTGGGATACAGGTGGCCATTGCAAAAAACATTCTCATAAACATAACAGCCACAGCACTGGAGCCCGATCCAATCATCCTATATGTGAATACCTCCGCCAGAATAAATAGAATAGCAAAGCTTGCAAAGATAAGCAAGTAAGTAATTAACAACCCAGGATTTATTTTAAATATCAGTGCCCCTATAATAATTGAAATACTTCCGTTAATTACAGTTTTAATAACACCTGGCAAAACAGAGAAAATAACCTTTTCGAAAGAGCTAGCTGGAATCAGAAATACATAAGGCTTTTTGAAATCCCTATGCCAGGAATCATTCAGAGACATAGAAAGTGCACCAAATCCAACCATCGCCAATACAAAATTAAATTCAAGACCAAAGATAGCTCCAAAAGCTACATAAGCTAAGCCTAGGAAAACTTCTCTGAAATTTGAAATGAAGTTTAGCTTATTACGCTCTAACATCTGCCTTGAGTAGATGGCAGCAGCCCCCTGCTTAAAGCTTACAGAAGAAGCCTTATACTTTAATTTTGCAATAGAACGAACATCTGCACTCCCATTAGTCTTGACCTCATCCAAAAGTTTTTGGAGGTTTACTGAATCCTCTAAGGTTTTTTCGTAGAAATCCGCCTTTGCATTGTATAATGCTACGCATAGTAAGGTGTTTACAATAACAAGCAATGCCGTAGCCGGTATAAACCCAAGAAGTATATTACCCGTGAGCAACGAGCTTATAGCCCACTTCGTCCAGCCAAACATTGGAACCCAATTATACCAAGGATGGGTGAAAAACTTCTGTGCCGTATCCTTTACATTAAGTCCTGTAAATATTAATAATACAACAAATGCAAATGCCAAAACTCCCATAAAAACAAAGAAAATTCTTTGTACTTTCTTTTTCAAGCCGGGTTTCTCGGCATCAATAATGTACAAGTAGTAATATGATAGATATATGCAGCCAAATAGGAGACTCATTACCAGTAGTACCACGAAAAATAATGGTAGTGTCAGCGACGAACCTAATAAATATGGAAGATAAAAGCACATGATAAATCCTGTTAAAATTGAAGCAGGCGCTGCTGATATTAGCAAATATGATAAAACTGTTCTCTTCTCAAAAGGTCCTGTAAACAAGAAATTGGCATCTGCCATTGTTAAAATACCAGTATCACGTGACAGAAATGAATTGTATAAAATCGCTCCCATCATCAATACTATGCCTGCCAGAATAGTTTCAGCTGCCATACTATTAACAATTGGTCTTTTCATAGTAAAAGCCATAATAAATGTAAATCCAATACCAAATACTCCAAGTACAGTAATGATAATTGACAGCACACTGGAGAAGGCACGCTTGATTTTATTGATAAATTGCCTTTTCATCAAATACATTATTGCTTGCATTCTTGCGTATCCCCTTCCGTAAGTTCAAAGAACATTGTTTTTAAATCTTTTCCGTTAAGCTCGGCCTTAGTGATATCACAAATAATTTTACCTTTATTCATTATGTATGCTCTGTCCCAAATTTCACTTATAGTGTCAATTATATGTGTACTTAAGAGTATGCTTTTACCTTCGGCTTTAAGCTCCTCCAGTATTTTAAGAACCTCGTTAATAGCTTTTGGGTCAAGACCAACTAACGGTTCATCAAACAATACGGCTTTAGGATCTACTAAAAGTGCCATAGCAATGCTCAGCTTCTGTGTCATTCCTTTTGACAATTCACGTACATACTTATCCTTTTTATCATAAATCTCAAGTCGCTCAAATATAGCCTTAATCTTTCCTTCCCAACCATCTCCTAACTTATATGCTTTCGCGATAAACTCAGCATGCTCCCATGGTGTTAATAGGTCGTATAGAGCTGGCGTTTCAGGTACATATCCGAATATCTTCTTTGCCTCAACTGTTTTATTTGGATGATCCCATATTGTTATTTCACCATCAAATATTAATAAGCCTGCAATACTTTTTATCGTTGTTGATTTGCCAGCGCCATTCGGACCTAGTAATATTGTGATCTCACCTGGCTTTGCCGTGAGAGATATGTCATCTACTGCCTTGAACTTTTTATATTTTTTTGTGAGATTGTTAACTAATATCATTTTTGCGCCTCCATGTACGTTTTAATAGGTATACTTTTGATCCGATAAACAGAGTCCTTGGATTCAGGGGGTGTTTTTACTCCTTCTGAATCTTAGACGTCGTGCAAAGATGTCTAAAATTAACAGCTCAGCACATTAAAAATTTCTTTATCGGTACAGCCTGCCTTTCGCATTGGCTCAACTATATCCTTGTTAAAATCTGGTATATAAGTCTTTAATGCTTTAAAATACCCATCTACTCTATACTCACCAATTGCAGCAGGAATAAAAATAGTCTCTCCAGCCTTAAAACTAACCGTCACGTTTCCTGTCGCTATTTTTCCCTCACCGTCTAAACATATAAAAATATAGAACTTGCTACCATCACTTTTCTCATCAAAGCTTCCATTTACATCATAATGTTCACAAACAAAATACTTATTTGCCAAAAAGATAGTTTTATTGCAGTTGTCATTTACTTTCACGTTCACACCACTGCATTTTGCATCTTTTGCACTTGCCTCAAAGTTTATTACATCAAGGGCCTTCTCTAAATGTAATGGGCGACCAACGCCTTTACTATCAACTCTGTTATAGTCAAAAACTCTGTAGGTTGTATCCGAGGTTTGCTGTATTTCTGCGATTACTATTCCAGCTCCTATTGCGTGTACTAGTCCGGCTGGTATATTAATAACATCCCCTGGTTCTACCTCAACCTCCATGAGACATTCGTTAATGCGATTTTCTTTTATGGCCTGAGCAAACATCTCTTTTGTCACTCCGGCTTTAAGCCCTGCGACTAGCTTTGCACCTGGCTTTGCATCCATAATGTACCACATTTCATTTTTCCCCAAGCCACCTTCATACACTGCTGCGTAGTTATCATCAGGGTGAACTTGTACTGATAGCCTGTCATTTGCATCAATAAACTTAATTAGAAGAGGTATTTCATCAAAGTCTGTCGGGAATTTTGTGCCCAAAATATTTTTCGAATCGGCTTTTACTATCTCTGGAAGTGTTTTCCCTTCTAGAACTCCGTTTGATACAATACTTACTCCATTCTTATGACAGGAGAGCTCCCAACTCTCTGCCAAAATGCCCTCTGGAAGCTCTCTATCGAATTTCTCAAAATAGCGGCCTCCCCATATATAATCTTTATAAACAGGTTTAAACTTTATTGGATAATACATATCTTCCTCCGTATACTCAAGAAGCCAAATGAATTCTCATTTGGCCTCTAAAATTTTAAAATATTTTTCATATACAATTATATTCCATATATCAAGGTTATTCAATTTTTATTCTAATCTTTATTTTCTTTAGAAATTTTAAATAGTGTACTTATTTTCAGCCTATCACCATAGTGAAGCACTGCAAATGAGTACAGCTTTATAGACATCATTCCTACCAGCACAATTGTGACTATTAGTATTAATAAAGATGTTACAATTTCCCACACTGGCACATTGGTTGAAATCAATCTAGATGGAACTGAGAACGCGGAGGTTAAAGGTATTAGAGAAGCTACCCTTGCAACAATACTATCAGGAATTGCAAATGTGCCATATGAAAAGTAGAATGAAATTATTGAAACAAATGACATAGGCATCATAGCAGAATTTACATCCTCCGCCTTGCTTACAGTTGCACCTACTACCGCATACATTAATGCATATAGCGTATACCCTAGTATAAAATATATTATTATCATAATCATAGAGAAGGGTGTAAAGCTTGATAAATCAAAACCCATCCCGCCTATCGTAAAATCAGCTGGAAAAGCAAGCGTGTAAGTCACTGCTCCAACAAATATAAGAAGTGAAAGTTGTATTAGACCCAAAACTCCCATTCCTGCAGTCTTTCCAAGTAATATTCTAGATGGTTTAACTGATGTTACAAGAAGCTCCATTACTCTAGAGGTTTTCTCTGAGGCAACAGACATTGAAACCCCAAATCCATAGAAGTAAATAGCAAAGAATAATATCATCACTATAAATATACTAGAGAAATATCCTCCCAATTTGTTTTTACCCATTTCATTTACGTTAATTTTCACATCACTTAAGGCCTTTGTAATTGTATCATCAGATACATTTGCCTGTTTTAAGAGATCCGTAGCATATATACTCTTGAATACTTTATTCATTGCATCAGGACTCGGTCCATCCCCATACTGCTTTAAAAAATATTCAAAAACAGGTACGTCCTTTGCCAAACTAGCCACTATTAAAAAGCTCTTACCATTTTCCTTTATATCACCTTTTAAACTATCAACCTTGTTTTCTGCTATAAGTTTAATCTGATAGTCTGGAAATTGTTTTTGAACCTCTTGTAAATTCTTTTCAAAATATCCGCTTTTATCTACCAAATAAACAATGCTTTTTTCAGACGGATTTTTGCTGTTTTCGCCATCCTTATTAGAGGACTGAACATTTGTCACTATAGCAGGTATCAGCATTGCAGCAATTACTATTACTAACATAATTATAGTAGAAATAATAAAAGTTTTCTTTTTTACATTGTCTTTGAAAGTATATTTTAAAACCTCAAAAAATTCTCTCACTTTGCGTCACCTACCTTTTCAATAAATATCTCATGCAGTGATGGTTCTCTGATCTCGAACTTATCTAGCAAAAGCCTTTTACTTAGTATTTTTTCAAGTAATTTATAGGCTTGTTCTTCGTTTGAAATCTTGAATTCATAGCCTTCCGCATTTTGGTTAAAGCTAGTAATTCCTTCTTCTGCTGCCAGTTCAACAATATTCCCCTCACAATTGATTATAAGATTGTTCCTACCATAGCTATGTTTAATATCCTTTAGGTTACCGCTAAGTACTGTATCACCATTTTTCAAAATTAATATGTCTCTACAGAATTCCTCAACCGTAGTCATTTGATGGGTGGACATGATAATATACCTTTTCTTGTTAATCAGCTCATATATCACTCCCTTGAAAAGATCTGTGTTAACCGGATCTAGTCCGCTGAAAGGCTCATCCATAAATATAAGCTCAGGGTCATGAATGATTGATGCTATAAATTGAATCTTTTGCTGATTTCCTTTTGAAAGCTTTTCTGCCAACATGTTTGTATACTCACTAGCTTCTAATCGCTCTAACCAATAGGTAATATCTTTTTTGGCTTTTTCATGGGTAATTCCCCTAAGCCTTGCAAAGTACGTTAGCTGTTCCATTACCTTGACTTTTGGGTAAAGCCCTCTTTCTTCTGGGAGATATCCAAAGTTTGTAACTTGCCCCGCTGTGGGCTTATTGTTCCATTTTATAGCCCCACTGTCTTTCTTCACAATGTTTAAAATCATTCTAATTGTGGTGGTTTTCCCTGCCCCATTTGTCCCTAGCAATCCGAAAACACCTGGCTCTTTCATTTCAAAATTAATATTATTTACTACCAGCTTTTCTCCAAATTTTTTGGATACATTATCAACTAATAATCCCAAGTTTCTTCACCTCTTCAAAGTTTATTTTTACACCTTCTCGAGTAGCAAAATCTGTGAAAGTGATCTATTCCTTTTTACTAAATTTACTTATCTGCATTGCAAGATTGGTAATGCAAAATGCAAATAAAGCAAGTATCAAAGAACTAACAATACCTGTAACAGCTAATTTACTATTATTCGGAAATTTATATGTATCCCAAATCATAGTACTAATAATAAGCAACTCTATAAAAAGTAACGCAATCATCCACGTCAGCAGAGTCTTGTTTCTAGAAATAAGACCTTCAAAATTGTTATATAGATTTGGTCTTTCATCTTGATATTCCTTTCTAAGTATATACCAACCAGCGCCAATCTGGTACAACTTCCAGCAATCATCGCTAATTAATGTCATGTACTCAGGCGTTAGCTTGGTTTGATAGTCAGTGCAGTATCTTGCCTTAGTAGGAATACATTTCTCGAAGTGGAAATATACCCCGCTAAACCTTGTCTCAACCAACCGCAATCCTCCAGCCTCCATTCTTTCAAGCCAGTCTTCTATTTCTTCGTAGCCCCAAGCCCACCACCATTTAAATACCTTAATCATTTTATCTTCCCTCCAAAATTTCATGACCGTTTAAATACAGCTCATCTATTCTTTCCAATTCTTGTTTCAATAATTGTCTGCCAGTTTCAGTGAGCTTGTATAGCTTTCGCCTGTCTTCTTCTCCCGCAGTCTCAATGAGATTATCCTTTTCGAATTTTGTAAGTGTCCCATATATCGTTCCGGCACCCAGTCTGATTCTGCCTTTTGTAATTTCTTTGACATGAAGAATAATTCCGTATCCATGCATGGGCTCGTAGAGTGAAAGTAAAATGTAATAGCCTGACTCACTCATTGGTAGATATGTCTTATTTAGTTTTTCATTCATACCTACATCTCCTCGTCGTATATCAAGTTTTATGTATTGAGTTGCGATATATCAAGTTACGATATATCATTTGTTTAATATATCACGTTCCGATATATCAAGTCAAGATATAATTGTATGAAATTATTTTAAAAGGCCAGAATATCAACACACATTGATATTCTGGCCTTTCCAATAATATATTTGCTATTTCATTCCCCAACTTTCAAGTTAACCGAAACGGATACACATTAAGCTTTAATACTCTTATGTTTTTGCTTCCTCTTCTTGCGTGTTGCAACCATAACTACTGCAAAGGCTATAATAGCAACCACTACTGCGATAACAGTATACAGCTTAAGTGCTACATTATTCGGATGGCTCATTATTGCTAATACATTTTTATCACTATTAACTATTTTTCTATTTTGTAGCTTACTGTAGTAATAAGGAACTTGAGGTATGCCATCTATCTTTTCAAAGGATTTGAGATACTGTGCAGTTGACAACCACTCCTTTAGTTCATTGTTACGCCCATTTGAGGAATCATATATAATCTGAGCTTCAAAATCAGTAATCGGTTTACCATCCTTCGTTTTAGGTACAATTGATAGTAGTCCAAAGGATTTATCCCCTACGATGGAAAGCATTTGTGCGTTATAGAGGCCTGTTACCACCCTATATAGCTTTGAGCCATCTATTTCCTCTAAAGTACCATCAGGCTTTTGAAGATGTATATCTGTAACCCTATTAAATATCAGTCTATTTGGATTAAATGTAAAACTAATGCCTGACATATACAATTGAGCACTACTCATAATTGGCGAAATCGAAGCATCTACCTCGCATAAATCCCAGAGTTCTTTTCCTGTCATGTAAGCAGATATGAGCGGATATCCTGAAATGCCATCTGCACCTATTCCCAAAGAACTTGAAATAAATGCATCTTCAACCGTTATATCACCTCGTATAAATGAGCCCCGCATTGTTCCAACTGTAACTACTGCAACTGATATAGGTTCATAGTTATCTCCCTCAGCTTTTCTTACTGAATAAATATATCCATCTGTAATAAGGTTTCCTAAAGGATCATCTTCATGCTTAACCCCTATTTTCTCAGTAGGAACAAAACTAAACTGTGTTCTCGCTAAAACCTCATCAAATTTCAGGTCAAAAGAGTTCAAATACTTCTCTTGAACTATCGCTTTAAACTTGTTAATTGTCTTATTTATTTGTGCATTGTCTTCTAATCTATTGTATATTGGTTTGAGCTTATAATCTTGCATTTTCCATTGACCATTAGAATCCTGTGTCAAGTCAATTATACCCAGATTATTGCTGTATTCTCCGCATGAACCAATAATGGTTTTCCCAACTATTATTGGCTTCTCCAACTTGGTATGTGTGTGACCACTAATTATTACATCTATTTCTGGAACCTTCTTCGCAAGCAGCCCGTCTTCTGATTTTGATGTATCCTTATCTGTACCCGAATGGGATAGACATACAATCAAATCTACGTTTTCTTGATTTTTAAGCTTTGCAACAGTGCGCTTTGCGCTTTTAATAATATCTTCAAATGCAACCCCAGTCATAGGAGCACTTTCACCGGCATCCTTGCCAATTAGGCCAAATACACCGATTTTTATTCCTCCTCGATTAAGAATTGTGTATTCCTTAACACCGTAAGCAGACATTGCTTGCTTTAAGTCTAGTAAAGACTTTGTCATTTTTTCACCGGTTGGAAATAGGATATTTGAGTTAACAATCTGAGGAAGCTTGTCACCACTGTTTTTGGCAGCTAACAAATCCCTCGTTAATCCAGCATCTCTGAAATCAAATTCATGATTTCCAAAGGTCGTTACATCATACCCCATTTGCCCCATTATTCTCAGTTCTGGTGCATCACTATCATATATTGACTGAAACAAGTCTCCCATAGAATAGTCCCCTGAATCAACCACAATATTATTGACTTTGTCCTTCTTCTCTTGGTCAATTGCAGTCTTCAATCTTGAGTATCCTCCAGATTCAATAATTACATTATCTTTTTCAATTTTTGTTGGGAGAAGATGGTCATGCATATCATGAGTAAAAAGTATGGTCAGGTTTTTCTCGCTAGCGCTTGCGAAGGTTTGTGAGAGAAAACAAGTTATAAAAAAAGTCATTATAAGTATAAGATTTACAGTTCTTTTGAAAATTTTCATAATTTAACGCACCTCAATACTTTCTCAAGAAGTAACTAATAGTGGACAGTATTTCATATGCTCTCTTTATGCTATGTATTCAACGAGGAATACAATTTATCCTTTGTACACGGAAAAGTAACCAAAAATGCTTCCATAAGTCAACTCAAGACTTATGAAAGCATTTTTGATATAAATGAAACTTTAATTAAGGACTCAATTTATATTTTGCAACACCATTTAACACAATCACTCAATATCTGTAGCATACCTTCGTTGGTCATTCCCTCTTCCCTATGTGTTGGGGTAAGGCAACAAACACGACCGGTACCAAATTCGTGTGCCCAGCCCGCTTCACATTTTCCATCTACTGACTCTGATGAAAGGAAAACACTATCTTTCTGTGCATTGCACTGAACAAAGTAATGCTCATCCATTGCTTCAAAAGACTTCTCTAAGGAAATCCCAACATCATTTTCTTTTGCAAAATACTTAACATTTTTGTTTTCACTAGGATGGTGAAGGAAATATCCACGCAGCATATTACTGTACTCCCCAGTTTCAGGATAACTTGCCATGCCGTTATGCCAAGCCAGCCAGCTTCCACCGCGGTTCACATATTCCAGTATTTTAGCTTCGATTTTAGGTGTCATCCAATTATACACTACTTCATCCGTTGGATTTACTCTGTTTTCTTTGTATAAGACTACTAAATCAACATTTTGGTTAAGGGCCTCTTCCAGATTTTCTATAGAAGAGTCAATAAGCTCCACACTCTGTGAAGTACCTTCTGTTGCCATAGCAGAAGCTTTTACTATTGCTTGATATGCTAGGTCGTGAGCATGATAGTAGTCACCAAGAATTAAAAAAATCTTCTTTTCCATAAAATTACCTCCCATTATTTTCAGGCTAACCTGAAAGCTCAAATTTTCCTGCTTGACTCACGAGCTATTAGTTCACTCGATATTGTAAATCGATGTGGTTCTGTAAATGGTTTTTGAATACAATCAATTACGTTTTCAGTTAATATTCTTAGCATATCATCAAAATCGACGCGGAAAGATGTAAGTGCAGGTTTATAATAACGGCTCAAAAACGAATCATCTATCCCCACAACTGAGACGTCATCAGGTATTTTAATGTTAAAACTTTCGAGTGCCTTCATTGCACCAAAAGCCATATCATCATTTGCACATAATATAGCCGTAGGCATCTCTTTATTCCTACTCAAGAATTTTTCAATCTCCAATTTAGCTAAATAACGATTAAAGTTTCCTCTAATAATCCACTCTTTTTTGGGTACAATACCTAATTTTTTCATAGCTCTAAAAAATGCTTGTTCTTTTTGCTGTCCATTAAATCTTCTCGGATCTCCCATTATAGTAGCTATTTTTCTATGTCCCAATCCATAAAGATAATTTACTGCATTCTCCATTGTATCATCATCAAAATTGACAACTATTCTATTAGGCTCATTTCTTCCAGGAATATTTTGATCCAGAACCCCAATAACATACCCCGATGCCACCATCTCTTCTATAGATGAATAGAAATTGGGAAATCCAATAAATATTCCTGCATCTATCCTTCTTTGAGTAAACATTTCTCTAATCTTTGTTTGGTTGCTGATATCATTAACATCACCTATTATTCTAGATAAAACAAAATAGTCATGCTCAGAAGCAATCTCTATTACTCTGGCAAGCATAAAATCCATTAAAAGATCTTCTACACTAATTTTATTTGAAAACATTCGGTTGGAGGAAACGAATAAACCAATAGTATTTGATGGCTTTCCAGCCAACATCTGAGCTGAGAAATCAGGAGAGTAATCATAGTCTTTAATTATTTGCAAGACGCGCTCTCTCGTATCAGGCTTAACATTATTAATATTATTGATAACACGGCTCACCGTACTTCTAGAAACCCCTGCAATCCGTGCAATTTCATGACTGTTTATACGCTTATCCGCCATAATAAATCTCCAAAACATTTATGATTTTAATGTACACAATTATATATTAGTATACAAAATTTAACAACAAATTTAACACCCCAAAACTATCCTTCTTTAGCTTATCAAGTACACAAGTCTATAAATTTACGCTCTATATATCCATCGTTTTTCCGTTATAATCTATAAACCAGACATCATTATCAATTTTTGTTTCACCCATTATAATTTTGTAAATACCATCTGCTGATTCAGGAGGCTCAATTTGGGCTGTCGTTCTTCCCATTTCGGTGTTTACTCTGCCAGGGTGCATAGCATACACCCTAACGTTTGAAATGGTCTTGTCCAAAATAGCCACCAACTTATTTTCAGCCGACTTTGATATGGAGTAAGCAGGATATCCGCTCCCAACATTTTTTATGCTTCCACCTTCAGATGTTACAGTAAGAAAAATACTGTTTATGTTCTTCTTTAGTAGTGGATAAAAATACTTAATAACCATTGCAGGACCAATCACATTTACCTCTATGCTTTGCCTTAGTTCGTCTATATCAATACTCAATAAGTCATTTACCCTATCACCATCACATAAAATACCAGCATTACTAATAACAGCATCCAAATAACCTAATTTTTCTTTTATGGCTTGTGCTGCTTGTACTACTTCTTTTTCTTGTGTTACATCCATATTCACAAGTAAAAGATTATCCGAACAATTCTCCTGCAAGAGCTGTAAATCGGCATTGTCTGACTTTTGTCGGAAGCAGGCAACAACGTTATGTCCTAAATCAACGCATTTCTTTGTCAACTCATATCCTAGCCCTCTATTCGCACCAGTTATCGCGATATTCATACGCTTATTTCCCTCCATTAATCTTCATTAAGCCAGCCTGTAGCCTTTAAAGCTATTAACGTCATTGCTAATGTAATTATTAACATGATCCAAGATAACGCTGATGCATAACCCATATTACTATATTGGAAAGCATTTCTATAGAGGTATAGTGCATACATATAGGTTGAATCCGCTGGACCACCCTTTGTCATAATAAATGCCTCAGAGAAATTCTGCATAGTTACTATAATCGATGTTATTATGTTATATATTATGATTGGTTTCAACATAGGCAATGTAACATAAACGGTTTTATGGACAAAATTGCCACCATCAATGGACAGTGCTTCATATAATTCCTCAGGTATGCCTTGCAACCCGCCCAAGAAGATTATTATTAGATTTCCTGCACACCAAGTACGCATTATTACAAGAGCCATTTTAGACCAATTCGGATCTCCTAGCCATTCAGGACCTTTAATGCCAACAACTGATAAAAACTGATTTATTAGTCCCCCACCTGATCCGCCAGAGCTGTAAATCAACAACCAAAGTACACAAAGTATAATCAGAGGTACAAGTGTTGGTATAAAGAACATTACTCTAAATATTGATGCACCTTTTAATCTTTTGTCATTCAACAATAAAGAAATAAGCAAAGTAGTCACTATAGATATAGTAACACCTATAACCACCATGTACATCGTATTGTACAGTACCTTTGGAAAGAGCTTGTCATTGGTGAACATACGAATATAATTATCAAGCCCAATAAAGGATGGCGCTTTTAGTAGATTGTATTTTGTTAAAGAATAGTAAAAAGCTTGAAAGATAGGACCCAAAGTAAACACAAGGAAGCCCACAAACCATGGTGAAACAAACAGCATACCCTTAACCTGTTCTTTTGTTTCTCGCGTCATATGCTCCTCCCCCTAACCCTTTATTCCAGAAAAAGCTATTCCCTGGATAAAATATCTTTGCAATAAGAAGAATAATACTAGGACAGGCACTGTCATGAGAACACCTGCTGCCATAAGTATATTCCACCTTGGATCATTTACTGACATTATTTGCTGTATACCTAATGCTAATGTATACTTTTTGTCACTAGACAAGAAAATAAGTGGTCCAACAAAATCATTCCATGTATTTAGAAATGTAAATATACCCACCGTTGCCAATCCTGCTGTGCTCAAAGGTAACACAATTCTGCTAAAAATAACAAACTCATTTGCTCCATCAACCTTTGCAGCTTGAGATATTTCATTCGGTATACCAATAAAAAACTGTCGTAGTAAGAAAATAAAGAATGCATTCCCGAAGAATGCAGGAACTATCAGTGGTAAAAAAGTCCCTATCCACCCTATCTTATGGAAAAATAAGAACTGAGGAATCATAATAATCTGAAAAGGAATCATCATTGTTATTAGAACTACAATGAATAATGCATTACGTCCTTTCCATTTCAATTTGGCAAAGCCATATGCAACTATTGAATTTGAAATAAGAGATCCTACAAGGCATCCAGCTACAATTATTAAAGTATTCCTTAAATATAGGAAAAAAGGAATATCGTGGGTAGCTCTATAAAAATTATCCCATTTAAGGATTTTAGGAATCCATATAATTGGATTTGTAAAAATTTCAGTTGGGGCTTTAAATGCACTACTTATTAACCAAAGAAATGGCAGTACATAGATTACAGTCAGCACTCCAAGAATTATATATATTACTGTCATCTCAACATAGTTAATACGACCGCGTATTTGTTTCCTTCTTGTAGCATTAGTTTCCACAGTAGATTGTTGCTCCATTGTGTTGCCTCCTTTTTGTATATGTACTGGTAATCCTTACTTACCAGTACATACATATTCCATTATCAATCATTTTCCAGTAATTCAATTAGACACTTAAGATCGTCATAAGCCTCTACATATGCATAACGTCCACCAGTATATTCACCAGTTTGAACTAGCTTCATACCCGATGCTTCTAATGTTAAAATCTTTTCTTTCATCCCTTTAATTTTAAAAGCCAGATGGTGTATGCCCTCACCCTTTTCATTTAGGAAATCACGCCATACAGATGGCTCTTGGTCTGGTTCAATAAGCTCGATATCAAGAGTTTCACCAACCTTGAAGAATGCAAGCTTCGCTGTCGCAGGGCATGGTTTCCCATAATACTTGGATTGACTTACCTCAATACCATCGGTTATAACTGCTTCTGGCTCTTCTACCCCAAGAAATTGTGCGAATTTCTTCTTTGAAACGTTAATGTCTTTTACAATAAAACCAACTTGAGTAACTACATCGGTTCCTAATACACTCATTGTAAAACCTCCTATTTAATAGTTAATTTTAGAAAATCTTTGAAATTTATATTAACACATCCAATGCTAATAGCAACAGATGTATAATAATCTTAATTGATATGTCAGCGCTAGATTATTTAAAAACTAGCGCTGACATCAGATTAATTTGCGTCTACCTGAGCCTGAACTTCATCTTCAACTTCTTTTAGAATTTTTGATGAATCTACGTTGTTATAAATGACATTTTCCAAACCAGACTTCAATTTATCATTTAGTAAAGTTGCGGCACTTGTAAGTGCAAACATACCAGAATTCTTATTGAATGTTATGTCAACAATCGTAGGTAAGAATTTGTCCTTTTCCTTCATAAGTGTCAAATCCTGAATCTTATCAGGATATATTCCTAAAGATCTCCATTGCTTGTTGTTATCATCTAATATATAAGGTTCTTGACAGAATAGAGCGAAACGTACTGCTCCTTCAATCTCTTTTGCACCCTTTGGTACAGCACATACATTTGAGCTAAGTGGAGTTCCACCATATCTGCCATTTTCAGGTGCAGGTAGTGGAGCTATGTTATATTTCAGATCTGGTGCATATATTTTGATTGCATTACAGAACCAGTTACCCATAGCTGTCATTGCAACATTTCCAGTCATAAATGCATGGTTTGCAGAGAAAGCCTCACCGAAAGATGAAGATGCAGACTTAATTGCTGCTGGATCGTACATTTTTGCATAACTCTTCTGCCAATCAAAACTTGCTATCATTTCTGGTGTATTTAGGTTAATTTTTTTGTTCGCTGGGTCAAATACATTTGCACCAAACATCCATGACCAGGTTTGTGGCTCAAGTCCTGCATCTAACCATGGAATAAACCCATATGTTGTTACCTTCTTATTTGCATCTACCTTTGTCAATGCTTTCGCATATGCATCCAGCTCAGCCATTGTCTTTGGTGGCTTTGCAGGATCTAGCCCTGCTGCTTCGAACATGTCTGTTCTGTAGAATAACACAGTTGTATCCGTGTTTTGTGGGAATAAATATGTCTTGCCATCAAATTTCATTAGAGGAAGTATAGCCTGGTTAATATCTCCTTCTTTAAATCCTACTTTTGCCAGTGTCTCATCAATTGCCTCAAATCCACCTTGACCCGCATAAGAATAAGCTTCGATAGAACGGTCAATAACTACCAAATCTGGAGCGGTACCACTATTAACAGCTGTAGCTAGTTTTCCGTTTGAAATACCAGCTCCCTCAGGTACATACGTACATTCAAACTTGTAACCAGGATTCTTTTTCTCAAATTCAGATACTCTCCATAGATCCCAAGTCTCTGAATCTCCACCCCATGGATACCAGTATTTAACTACTTTTACTTCGCCAGTAACACTGCTAGATGCTGCAGCAGTGACTGTGGAGCTTGCTGCTACAGTACTATTTGCGCTATCATTGCTTGCACTGCCGCATGCAGCAAATAGTGTAACTGACATGCATAGAACTAAGACTAAAGATATGACCTTCTTGGCATTTTTCATGGTTTTTCCTCCCTTTTCTAATAAAAAAAATTGATCTATCTCAGCGGCATTACCATGACTCCGTTCATAGAAGCGGTAATCACATACCGAAAAGCTTCGAAATAAGTCTTCTTTATCTCATACCCGAAGTATCTATTCCCTTATATAGATGTAATAGATTCATTCGGCTTAGATAATAATTTTGCAATCTTTTCTTCATTATGTTCATTTGCTTGCTTAATATTAAAATCAACACCAAATTTGCTCAATGTATCAACAAATACGTAAGTCATATTAGGAAAGTATCCAACATGAAATGGCTTACACCCTTCATCTTCTAATGTTTTTAGCGCTTCATATTTATCATCTACTAAAAACCCAATGTGCTGAACTCCCTGACCATGAGTATCCAAAAACTCTCTCCACGGGCTTGGTTTTTCATCTGGCTCTATCATTTCCAACGCAACAGATCCAAGTTTAAATGCACATATTCTACAGCCTGAAAAATCCCCTAGTTGCCCTTTGAAATAAGCAGGTATATTTTTTGTTTCTGGTAAAAACTCTATTTTTAGATCTTTTAGACCAAACGCCTTTTCATACTGCTTTACTGTATCTTCAATATTGCTAACTACTAATGCAATCTGGCAAATTCCATCCGTATTAATACCCATTTTTGCGCCTCCCGTATTCTCTTTTAAAAATAATTTTGAAATGATGTTCTGTAAAGCATTGCAATGTTATGTTCAAAATAAAAAATTAATTAATTCTGGAATCGTGTTCATTTTTTTCTTAATTAACAATAATGCATAATTCTGAATTTTATATTAATTTGCAAAAGTGGCTTCTTTAAATTTAATAAAAACTTATTGTAATAACTTCTGATAATATCGCAATTATACCAGTTTTAGTGCAAGTAACATTCTAAATTGATTCTGAACAAATCTTCCATAACATGTGTAATAATTTAAATAATTTTTGAAACCGCGTGCAATAGTTTTAAAAAATTAAACACTTACTATTTCTTATAATCGTGTGTTAATTTCCACAAATAAATTTATTTTTTTAATATAAAACTGTGCAAAATATATATCTATTATTATAATAATTCAAATGCTTAGTTTTGTCAATATATTTCTGCACTCGCTTTCATAGATTATTTCAATAGAGTTTTATTTGTTGTGAAAATCCATTAATCTGATAAATTCGGATATATCACAGGAGAAAATCTCACCATTGATTGTGAAATGACCAAGAAAATGATTTATTGCTGAGGGGTTTCATAGATCTATGACTCTTGTATCATCCCTCAATCTGAAAAAGGCTCTCATTTTGTATTATTGAGGCTTTGTAATACTTTCTTGGTGAAACGCCAAACACTTTGGAAAAAGATCTTACAAAGCTGGAATAGTCGTTAAAACCACATTTATTTGCCACCTCCGCAGGAGATGTCCCAGTTTTGATAGAAGTAGCACATTTTTGCATTCTTTTGTTATTTACATAGCTGTGTATGGAGTAGCCGGTATTGGCTTTAAATTTGTGCATAAGATGATATTTGTTAATGTAGAATTTTGCAGATAATGCAGCAATACTTAGATCCAATTCCAAATTCGAATTAATATGTTGAATAACCCGCTGAATCTGTTCATCAAATTCAACCTCGATATTGTCCACATGTTTGTCTGGTTTCATCTGTAACCTATTAATGTATACTATAAACTGGACAAATAAGGCATTGCCTAAAATACCAGCTCCGAATTGATTGTTTTTCAGCTCTTGTTCTATGTTCACAAGTATATGCTTAATTGAATTAAAAGAATTTTGCCCAAGTCTAATCAAATACCTATTTTCTCTAGCCATATTGAAGCAGGTCAAAAGATTATTCTCAGCATTGCCATGTTCTTCTAAAAAATCATTATTAATCCATATTACTATTCTCTCATACTCTTCTTCTGTCTCTATTATAGGCTTGTGCACCTGGTTGCTAGGAACAAAAAGTATATCCCAGGGCCTTAGCTTATATGATTTACCTTCAATATTATAAATTACATTCCCAGATATAAATATTATTATCTTATTGAAGTCATGATAATGGTGCTCGAATTGAATATTTTTTTTATCTCTTAAATGAAAAAACTTAAAATCATTATGTAAGTATCCCCTTTTGATTCCTTGTTCTTTATCCATATTAACCTCCATTAGCAACATAACGGACACAAAATGCAACTAAAGATGACACCGCTATACGCCAGCTATTGTTATTCATATTGTATTATATGTCACGCCAAAAGGAAATGATAAAAAAGCAGCTTTTGCATGTTTTTAAACATTTTATGCAATAAACTTTGCTAAAACTTAGCATATACTGGTAATGCAAAACAAATTATTAAATGGATGGTACATATTTATGAAAATAATCACAAAGACAAATGCACAGATTTTTTTACTACTAAATGCCTTATTTTGGGGTTCATCCTATATTTGGTTAAAAATGCTACTCCGCTTTTTGCCTCCGTTTACTATTCTTTTCATTTGCTCAATCTTAGGTTTGATAGTAACCGTTGTCTTGTTTAAAGAGTATCTAAGAAACTTTAACAAAAAAGCAGTTTTTATATGTATATTAATAAGCCTAGTTTCTGTTGTTAGCAATACTTTCTGCATGCTTGCATTAAAGAGAACCTCTGGTTCAAATACTGCATTTATAGTACAGCTTTCCATCGTTATAACACCAATAATCATGGCTATACTCGAAAGGAAAGCTCCAACCTTAAAGACAATAATATTAGCATTGATGTCCATGGCTGGAATATTTCTGATAACTTGCTCTGGAACAGGTTTACATATAAATCTCGGAGATATCTTTGCTCTATGCAACGCCATTTGTTTCTCACTATTCATAGCGTTGCAAAATAAGTTTTCTCAGATAGTAAATCCGATACAGTTTACGTTCATTCAACATGCTACCAATTTTGTAGCATTCCTGTCACTGGCACTTATTTTTGAATCAAGCACTATTTCGTTTAACAATGTAGTCAGCCCTATATTTTTCATACTCCTCGGGTTAAATGCCATGGTAATAATATTCACCTCACTATTTCAAAGCTCTGCGATAAAATATGTAAGACCCGAAAATGCTACAGTCATTTATGCCTTTGAGCCAGTAACAGCTGCATTACTTGGCGCTGTTCTCTTAGGAGAAAGGTTTACTGGAATCCAATCAATAGTTGGTTGTATTATTATTTTATTGGCTGTTATAATATCAGCAACAAATTTTAGATGTTTTTTTGGAAAGTGCACTCCCAAACTACTTTTACCCTCCAATACTAGAATATAAGTAGGTGAAGATTTTTAACTTTAACCAATTACTCTAACCCAGCATAATATATATAATTGAATTAGTTTTTTGGAGGGGGATTACATTTGAACAAGGATTGTTCTAGTGAAAACGGCGGGGGTTTTTCCTTGAGTCCAGTTGAGCTTTCACTACTTTCATTTGCTATTGCTTTAGTACTTGGTGAGAACTTAGACGAAGGACAGCGTGCTTTATTAGGGAATTTCTTAGTGGCAGTGGGCGACAATCTTATTAATTTAACCTCAGGAGCTTGGTCGAATTAAATTCAGCCAACTTTTGTATAGTTGTTTAGATTTATAATGTTCTGTCTTTAAAAAAACACGTATGTTCACAATATGCCAACGAATAATTTGGCATTGTTTTGTGAGCATACGTGTTCAATGTTCTAATTGATTACTTTTTGTGTTTGCCACCTTTGTGCATAAATCTAGGAAATTCTTTTCCATCCCAGCTTGCTAATTTTTTACTAAAATCCTGTATTATCTTTTCTCCAACTTCTTTAGTTATTTTCCCGTCTTTAACCTTTTGTTCAATACGAGACTTGACTTTTGCACTAAGATGCTCTTTTTTCTGTGGTAGAGATAAACTGTTGAACGCCTTTACTTTTGCTATACGCTCATCAATCTTTTCAGTTAATTCAGCAGCTTTTTCTTTTGTGATCTTTCCTTCTTTGTATTGCTTCTGAATATTTACTTTCCTGTTCTCCATTCTTTTTAATGGATCCTTCTCACCTTTTTCAAGTTTTCCATCATGTCCCTTGCATACCCCTGTATTTTGTTCAACTGCACCATTCTGTTCTAAGCCAGTAGTAGGTTCAGCTGCAAAAACACTTGAAGATATTATTGAAATTATAAAAGCGATAGTAATAAGGATTTGAATTTTTTTCAAAACTATCACCTCCTCTCAACAATATCTTTCTCATTTATTGTGTAAATATTGTGTTCAATTTGTAAATTCTAAAAATTGGCTAAATCTGCCTCAAACCAAAAAAGTACACCATTAGTCATATTTGTGACACCATACTCGTTATTGTGTGATTTTTGAATTGCCTTGACAATGGACAGACCGAGTCCTGTTCCTCCATATGACCTTGTTCTGGCTTTGTCTACCTTGTAAAAGCTCATCCATACATTCTCTATTGCCTCTTGCGGTATATTTTTACCAGAGTTAAAAACTTCTACTCTGGCTTTATTATCAATAATTTTAAGATCAATACTTAGTATTCTTTTATCATCCAAATGATTTACTGCATTACTCAGAAAGTTCATCAGCACCTGCTCGGTTAAATAATAGTCAGCATTTATTAGTGCACCTTCATTTTCATTAGAATTGAATGTAACCTCTGCCTCTTTTTCAGCAAATATAAGTGAATTCTTTTTTAAAACATTTTTTATCAATTCACATATACAGAAATCTTCCCTATCCAACGATATATCATTGAACTCCAACTCAGATAATTCAAGAAGTTTTTTTACCATACTATTCATTTTGTTTGCTTCATCAATTATAACTTCGCAATAGTAGTTTTTATTTTCTTCATCATCATTGATATTGAGTTTTAATCCTTCCGCATACCCCTGTACTAGTGCTATTGGTGTTTTTAATTCATGAGATACATTACTAATAAAGCCTTTCCTCATCTCATCAATTTTTCTTTCCTTCTCTATATCCTGCTTCAATTTGGAATTTGCCTGTGTCAATTCACCTATAGATCTCTCCAACTGGTGAGAAAGAGAATTTATACTCTCCCCCAAAGTACCGATCTCATCTTTACTTCGCACATTATATTTCTCAGTGAAATCTAAAACAGCCATTTTTTTAGCAATTCCATTTAGCTTTACAATTGGTTTTGTCAGTCGCGAGGATAAAAGAAATATAATTATTCCTCCTAACAAAATTGACAGAATTCCAGTATAAACAGAGAACCTTATGGCAATTTTAGCACTTTCCTGTATAGCCACGACCGGTACTCCTAAATAGAGGTAAACATTGTCATCGATCTGCCCATAGAGTGAAACAAAACTTGATTCCATTCTTTTGTCGTATCTCATTTCAATTAGTGGTTTATCTTTCTGAATTATTTTTAGCTTTTCGGATAAATTCTTCCCATCTAAGAGAGGATCCCTTACTTCTATCTTTGGACCCTTAATACCCATATTTCTCTGCCTTGATTGGTAAATTACATTGAGATCCTTATCGAAAATGAGAATACCAATTCCTCGTAGACTCTCAATTTTTTCAATATCTAGCATTATATTATCAGCGTCAACTTTATATGACTCTTGTATAGTATGAAAGCTTTGCAGCATAATATCTTCTTTTTTATTGTAATAATATTTTTCTAATAATGTACTATTTAAAACCAACGACAAGGTAACAGAGAACACTATTAATCCAAAAAAAGCACCGAACAGCTTAGTTTTTAAAGATATTTTCATTTTGTCACCTCAAATTTATATCCCAACCCTCTAATAGTTTGTATGAAATCTCCCTTTTGGCCAAGCTTCAGTCTAAGCTTTTTTATATGAGTATCCACTGTTCTTGCATCTCCAAAATATTCATAGTCCCAAACAGAATTTAATATTTTGTCTCGCGAGAGGGCTATTCCTACATTAGTACACAGGTATATCAGAAGCTCAAACTCCTTTGGCGTAAGATCAATTTCCACTCCATCAGAAAATACATTATGTGCAGATTCATCTATTTCAAGCCCGTCGTACACTTTTTTCTCATTTAAAGCGTAATTATACCTTTTGAGTACAGCTTGAACTCTAGCTATTAATATCATTGGACTGAACGGCTTAGAAATATATTCATCTGCACCAAGTCCAAAGCCAAATAGTTCATCTGATTCTGTGCCCTTTGCAGTAAGCATTATTATTGGAAGCTTGGAATGCTCTCGAATGCGTCTCAGCGCCTCCCAGCCATCCATTATTGGCATCATAACATCTAAAATTACTAGTGAAATAGATTGGCCTATAGTTGTAAAATAATCTAGCGCCTGCTTACCATTTTCGGCCTCAATTACAGTATATCCCTGCCTCTTCAAGAAATCAGAAACAAGTCTTCTCATTCTTTCTTCATCATCAGCAACTAATATTTTAATTGCATTCATAAATATACCCTCCATGAGCCGCAAAGTGGTAGCTAATTTAAGGCAACAATCTGCGCGGCAGCTTCACTAAGCAATATTATATATTGTATAGCTACCACTCATATTTTACACTTAAGAATTTTAGTTAATTACTATTATAGGATATCATTGTGTACATTAGGTGAACTTTTTCAAAAACAGAATTCTAACAAAAAAAAGCCGTCTCACAATAGAATCAGAATTCTAAAGAAAGACAGCCTTTATACATTACTTATTATTTGCTTGCTTTAGAAGTCTCGTCCTTCTTACTTTTCAAGTAAGCTATAACTCCCGGTAATAGAGAGATTGCTATTATAGCAAGTATTACCAAGCTAAAATTATTCTCAACAATTGGCATATTTCCAAAGAAAAATCCTCCAAATGAAAACAAAGCAACCCAGCTAATTCCACCGACTATATTGTAGCTAATAAATCTCGCATAGCTCATAGAACCCATACCTGCTACAAATGGAGCAAAGGTTCTAATAATAGGAATGAATCTTGCAATTATAATTGTCTTTCCCCCGTGCTTTTCATAGAAACTATGAGTTTTTATGAGATACTCTTTATTTAGGAATTTTACATTTTCTTTATAAAATAATTTTGCTCCGAAGAACTTACCAATTTCGTAGTTACAAGAATCCCCAAGCACTGCCGCAAACATTAATACTGCAAGTATAACTGGGAAGTTTAGCTCTCCACTTGCTGCCAGAGCACCTACTAAAAAGATCAGGGAGTCTCCAGGTAAAAACGGTGTTACAACCAAGCCTGTCTCACAAAATATTACTATAAATAAAATAAGGTAGGTCCATATTCCAAAGTCTCTTGCCAGTTGAGTTAAGTTTGTATCAAGATGCATTACAAAGTCAAAAAATTGCATTATTATGTTCATTATTAAGCCTCTTTTATTCTTTAGTCATGTAATTCTATGAATATATTCAAATCTATTTAAATCTATATACTACAATTTAACCTAAAAGTATGGATATGTATACCTATTATTTATAAATTAATGATTTGTTTACACTTAAAAGAAAATCGACTAATTTAAAATAATATGATTTCTTTAAATTAGTCGACGCAGTCGACTTCCCATAACTATTCATTTTTCACTTTTCACTTTTAATTTCTAATATTTACAGTCATTGCTGTGAATTAAGAAACTGTATAAAATACCATGTCTTAATTCATCCGTTATTATTTCTGTAAGCATATTTATATGTCGCCTATCCATCATTGCAAATAGTATCTTCCTGTATTTCTTTACAGCATTGGTCTCTCCTATCAAAGCGTTCTTTAGCCCATCACAATAGGTTTTTGGGGGTTCAAAGTTATCAGTAGTATCTGGTGGTATAGTTTTGCCTGTAAGTTCAAAATACATTTGTCTAAACATCTTTGCATGGTCTATCTCATTATCTCTGATTCCCTTAATTATTTCTTTATCGCTAGCCGAAGGTGTATTTTTTATGAGGTAATCATAGAATATCCTATCCTCTTTTTCGCCCTCAACTGCCTGTTTCATTAGAGCTATTGCAGCTGATAAATCCGGATTATCATTATGTTTCATATTCATCATATTATCCATATTTGAGTCCATCATATTTGGATACATCATATTTGGGCTCATCATATTGGGGTTCATCATGTTGGGGTCCATCATATTCGGGCTCATCATATTTGGGTTCATCATATTCGCGTTCATCATGTTGGGGTTCATCATGTTGGGGTTCATCATGTTGGGGTTCATCATGTTGGGGTCCATCATATTGGGGTTCATCATGTTGGGGTCCATCATATTCGGGTTCATCGTATTTGGGTTCATCGTATTTGGGTTCATCGTATTTGGGCTCATCATATTTGGACTCATCGTATTTGGGCTCATCGTATTTGGATTCATCATATTTGGGCTCGTCATATTTTCTCTAGAAAATGACAAATTACCATTTTTCCTCATAAACATATCTCCTCTAAACTTAACATAAAATCGCTATATTACATATTATGTTTATTAGAGGAAAATGTTACAGTGTAGTTATGTTAATGTTGATTTATTCACTTCAAACTCTATTTTATCGACACCATATCTTTCAGACTTGATAGTTACAATACCTAGTTTAAATTTATTCTTTTCATAGTTTCCTCCATGTCCCAAATGTGCCAATTGAATTGTCTCAGAGGGCTCACAAAAACTGTTTGTATGTTCTCATGCATTGTCATACTACTATATCCCACAATTTTAATTCTAGCACAAATATAATTTTGAAAAAAATATTCTGTAAGTAGTTAGTTAATTTGAACTAAAGAATAAAAATTACAAAAATAACAAATAATTTGTTTGTATTCTGTATTATTATAATTCAAACCAAATATGAAACTTGGAGGAAAAAATGAATAAAAAAAATGATCAACTACAAGGTCGCGACAACAAGCGATTAACATCTTGTGAACCTACGAACAATGAGGGAACCGCTGCTTGGGCACATGAAAAATCAAAGAAAAAATCTTCTGAAGTATCCGTTCCATCGATAGAAAATGTTATAGATGCAAAAGATTGGGTAGATAATGATAGTAAATTATGATGATATAGTCTATAATATTATGTGTTAGTTAACTGTAATAAGTTAGACTATTTTATATATAATCAATTATTATTAAAAATACGGGGGTGGATTTTTTTATGTCAAAAATCAAAATGACGGTGGATGGTAATAATGCTGCTGCTTATGTATCTTATGCATTTACAGATGTGGCTGCAATTTATCCTATCACACCATCATCAACAATGGCCGAATATGTTGACGAATGGGCTGCTAAAGGCAAAAAAAATATTTTTGGACAAAAAGTTAGTGTTGTTGAATTGCAATCAGAAGGTGGAGCAGCTGGAGCAGTACACGGTTCTCTTCAAGCTGGAGCATTGACAACTACTTATACTGCATCACAGGGATTATTGCTCATGATACCAAATATGTACAAGCTAGCTGGTGAATTATTACCTGCAGTATTCCATGTTAGTGCGAGAGCACTTGCAGCTTCATCTCTAAATATATTTGGAGATCATCAGGATGTCATGGCTTGCAGACAGACTGGTTTTGCAATGTTGGCAACCGGCTCAGTTCAAGAAATAATGGACTTGGCACCAATTGCACATTTAGCCGCTATAAAAGGAAGATTGCCATTCTTACATTTCTTTGATGGTTTTAGAACATCACACGAAATACAAAAAGTAGAAGCATTAGAATATGATGATTATGCAAGTTTATTGGATACAGTAGCGCTGGAGGAATTCAGAAGTAATTCACTTTCTCCAAATCATCCCGTTACAAGGGGAACTGCTCAAAACCCAGATATTTATTTTCAAACTCGTGAAGCATCAAATAAATATTATGACAATATTGTTGGTATTGTTGAAGATTATATGCAGAAACTTGGTACCATGATAGGAAGACAATACAATCTTTTTGATTATTATGGTGCTCCTGATGCAGAGAACATTATCGTTGCTATGGGTTCTATTACAGAAGTTATTGAAGAAACTATTGATTATTTAAATGCTTCTGGAGAAAAATATGGCGTTGTAAAAGTTCATCTTTATAGACCTTTCTCTGTTAAGCACTTACTTAATGCTATACCTAAATCTGTTAAAAAAATAGCTGTATTAGATAGAACAAAGGAACCAGGTTCTTTAGGTGAGCCTTTGTATCTTGACATTAAAGCTGCTTTATACGAAATGGAAAACTCTCCAGTTGTTATTGGAGGTCGTTATGGTCTAGGTTCAAAGGATACTACTCCTTCAGATATAAAAGCTGTTTATGATAATCTGAAGCTTGAAAACCCTAAAAAAGGATTTACAATTGCTATTGTTGATGATGTTACGAATTTGTCCTTAACAACAGCCGAAAAAATAAATGCAGCACCTAAGTCTACAGTAAACTGTAAGTTCTGGGGACTTGGCTCAGATGGTACTGTTGGTGCAAACAAGCAAGCTATCAAGATCATTGGAGATCATACTGACAAATTTGTTCAAGGTTACTTTGCATATGATTCTAAAAAATCAGGAGGAGTTACCGTTTCTCATTTAAGATTTGGTGATAACCCAATTAAATCCTCTTACCTCATTGATGCAGCTGATTACATTGCCTGCCATAACCAATCCTATGTATATCAATATGATTTGATAAAAGGCATCAAGCAAGGCGGTACTTTTGTTTTGAACTGTCAATGGAATCAAGATGAAGTAGAGCAACATCTCCCTGCAAATTTAAAGAGAGAAATTGCTTCTAAGAATATTAGTTTTTATACAGTAAATGCTACAAAGATTGCAGAAGCTATTGGCTTGGGAAATAGAATTAATATGATTATGCAAGCTGCCTTCTTTAAACTTGCTAACATAATTCCATTAGAGGAAGCTACCAAGTATCTCAAGCAAGCAGTTGTAAAAGCTTATGGTAAAAAGGGTGAAAATGTAGTCAATACTAATTATCTAGCAATAGATAAAGGTTTTGAATCTGTTGTAAAGATTAATGTTCCGCAGCAGTGGAAAAATGCAGTAGATGAAGCCTGTTCTTCTGTTGTTGAACCAGATTTTATAAAGAACATTCTCAGACCTATGAATGCTATGAACGGTGATAGTTTACCTGTTAGTGCCTTCAATAATTATGAAGATGGTACTTTCCCTGCTGGAACTTCTGCATATGAAAAACGTGGAATAGCTGTAAATGTTCCTGAGTGGATTCCTGAAAACTGTATTCAGTGTAACATTTGTTCCTTGGTATGCCCACATGCTGTTATCAGACCTGTACTTGCAACTAAAGAAGAGTTAGCAAGCGCTCCTGAAAGCTTTGTTACTAAACAAGCTACAGGAAAAGGACTTGAGGACTTACAGTTTAAAATGCAAGTAAGTACTATGGATTGTACTGGTTGTGGAAACTGCGCAGACGTTTGTCCCGCAAAACAAAAAGCTCTAGTTATGAAAAAACTTGATACTCAAACAGAGAAAGAAATTCCAAATTACAAGTTTGCAACTTTAGACGTTTCTTATAAGGGTGATAGATTTGGCAGCAAAACCATTAAAGATAGTCAGTTTAAAACCCCATTAATTGAGTTCTCTGGAGCTTGTGCTGGATGTGGTGAAACTGCATATATTAAGTTGGTAACACAGCTCTTTGGAGATCGTATGATGATTGCCAATGCAACAGGTTGTTCTTCAATCTGGGCGAGCTCTGCACCTACTACTGCATATACAGTTAATCACGAAGGAAAAGGTCCTTCATGGGCAAATTCACTCTTTGAGGACAATGCTGAGTTTGGATTAGGTATGTATCTAGGAGTTAAGCAATTAAGAGAGAAACTCTCCGATTTAGTTAATGAGTTATTGACTCAGAGTGTTGATGAAAAAGCTAAAGCTGCATTATCACAGTGGATTGAAAACATCGAAAATGGTGAAGCTTCCAAGGCTGCTAGTGCAAATCTAGTTAGTGTTCTTAGCAGTTATAAGAGCTCTGATGATCAGCAAAAGAAGCTAGTGGCAGAGATTCTTAGCAAACAAGATTATCTCATTAAGCGTTCACAGTGGATTCTTGGTGGTGACGGTTGGGCTTATGATATAGGATACGGCGGACTTGATCATGTACTTGCATCAGGTGAAGACGTTAATGTACTTGTATTTGATACTGAAATTTATTCTAATACAGGTGGACAATCTTCAAAGGCAACTCCTATCTCTGCAATTGCAAAGTTTGCATCTTCTGGTAAAAAAGCAAGGCAGAAGGATCTCGCTGCACTAATGATGACTTATGGCAATGTATATGTTGCTCAAGTTAGTCTTGGAGCAGATAGAAACCAGTTGCTTAAGGCTGTAGCTGAAGCTGAAGCTTACAAAGGTCCTTCAATTATCATTGCTTATGCTCCTTGTATCAACCATGGTCTTAAAGAAGGCATGGGAAGAAGTGTAGCAAATATGCAGCAAGCGGTTGAAGCAGGATACTGGCATATGTTCAGGTTTAATCCTGACCTTAAAGCTCAGGGTAAGAATCCATTTATTTTGGATTCAAAAGAACCTAAGTCAAGCTTTAGAGACTTCATACTTGCACAGGTTAGATTCTCCTCACTTGCAAAGCAATTCCCTAATGAAGCAGAGGAACTGTTTGTACGTGCAGAAGCGCAAGCAACAGAGAAGTATGAGTTGTTGAAGAAATTAGCTGCTGAGTAAATTCTTTATAGCAATAGGATTTCAAAAACCCCTGTCCGATTAATTTTGGTTCTTTCTCACATTTGGATATATCACCTCTCCCAATTCTCTGGAATATTCTTTTATATCCAGAAAATCAGAAGAGTCGCACATAACACATATCCTAACTTGAGAAAGAACCTTAATTTTGGACAGGGGTTTTAATATAGCTATTTTAATTATTTTATTTATTCCTATCAATCAGATCTGGCTCTGACTGTGCAAATAGATTGGCCTCTTCTGTAAGAATCTCTATACCAGCCTCTTGATATACTGGCATATGTGGCCTTTTTATAATTCTAGCATTTCCCATAAAAAAACTGACTATAAATCCTGCAACAAGTACACATCCTGAAACAAAAAATACTGTATTTAATGAATTGGCTAGTACTGTTTTTAGTAGATTAAGTAATTCTTTTGGAAAAGCTTTTACCAAATCCGGGCTGAGCAATGAATTAAAAAGGCTTTGTGGATCAGCTTGTGCCGTTGTCAATAAACCTTTATATTTTATTAGTTTTTCTGGTTCTTTAATTGTTTGTATGAGTTTTGTAGCCTGTGGCAAAAAATTCTCTTTCATTAATCCAATAGAACGGTTATTGAGAATTACACCTAAAATTGTTGTCCCAAGAGTACCACCAATACTCCGAAAAAATTGTGTTGAGGAGGTTGCTACTCCTCTAAGTTCAGCGGGAAATGCATTTTGTACAGAAACAGTAACTGTTTGCATTATTAACCCCATGCCTAAACCAAGGAATATTGTATAAAAAATTGCTTTTCCTTGAGAACTATCCATTGTTAATGTACTTAGTAAGAAAAAGCCTATTGACATAAATGTCATTCCAGAAAGAAACATTGTACGGAAACGTACTTTAGTTATTATTTGCCCACCGATAATACTAGTTACTACCATTCCCAACATCATAGGAATAATCGTATTCCCTGAGCTGGTAGGACTGATACCGATAACTGCCTGCAAAAACAACGGTAGAAACATAATTGATCCAAACATACCAAAGCCCATTAAAAATCCAATAATATTAGAAACAGTAAAAACTCTATTTTCAAAAAAATGTAGACTTAAAATTGGCTCTTTCGCTTTTCTTTCAATCCTTATAAAACATAGCATAAACAAGAGTGAAATTACAAATAAACCTATAATCTCCCATGAACTCCATGGGTAACTACTCCCGCCCATATTTAATCCTAGCAAAAGAGTAATTACGGCAATTACAAGTGTAACCGCTCCTTTATAATCTATAATGACCTTATCATTTCTACGTTTTTCACCATGCAAACCTATAGAAATTGCAACTGCTGCCAAGAGGCCAACTGGGAGATTTACAAAGAACACCCAGTTCCAAGAAGCATTATCTACTATCCAACCTCCAATGGTTGGACCGACAATAGCTGATAATCCAAATAATGCACCCATCAGTCCCTGCCATTTTCCACGCTTTTCAGGAGCAAAAAGATCGCCGATAATAATCATAGCCATAGGCATCATAATTCCTCCACCCACTCCTTGTAATGCTCTGAATATTATCAATTGGGTCATAGTATGGCTTAAACCACATAAAGTCGATCCAAGCATAAAGATAAAAATTCCCGATATATATACTACTCGTCTCCCAAATATATCTGACAGTTTTCCTGCTATTGGAACAATTGTTGTAGAACTCAGCATATAAGCTGTCGTTACCCATGCGAAAATATCCATACCACCTAAATCTCCAATGATTCTCGGCAGCGATGTTCCTACTATTGTTTGGTCAAGAGAGGAAAAAAACATTCCTAAAAATAGTCCAATTATTAAAATATTACGTTTTGAATTAATCTCCATCTACTTCTTCCTTTCTTTAGAATAAGTATACATAAGTGTTAAAAGTCTTTTTAATTCCTTGCTGTCTTGATCTCCCATGAATTCAACCAATCCCTCAAAGTAACTAAGAAACTTCTTTTCCTTTTGTCCACAAAGCAGCTTCCCACTCTCCGTTAGCTTCACAAGAACGACTCTTCTATCTGTAGCAGCGGGAAGACGTTCCAAATATCCAGCTTCCTCGATAGAATTAACCATATGAGTAACGGCAGCAGGTGTAATCTCCATATACGTACTGAGCTCTGAAACTTTTACACCTCTGGGATCAGCTGCATTAAAATTATTAATTGTTGCTAATAATATAAATTCACTCTGTCGTAATTCTTGAAAACTAGCTTTATTTATTACATGCCTTTTAAATTGTTGAATCATTTTAGCAAGGTCTTGAGCCAATAATCTTTTTTCAGCATTTTGCATTTAATCTCCTCCAATATATTTTTAACGAACATATTTTACTTTATAAACTATTTACTTAGTAAACTATTTATTCGCTAAAGTATATATTAGATAGACTAATTTGTAAAGTTATTAAAGAAAGTTATTAAAGAAAGTTATTAAAGAAATTTAATTTGGTTTCTGTAAATTTTTTTTGTTACAAAGGAGGGAAACACTTAGCATTAATTGCTTTCTAATTTTCTCGATAAAAAAACAATAAGCTCTATGAGTTTATTGTTTTTTAGAATTGTACTTATAAGTTCCCTTTTAACGCCTCTACCAAAACTTTGAGATTCTCATCCATGGCTTTTATGTAGCTGTCCGCTGACGCATCGTTTTTACCTGTCACGATGGGATCAAGCAAATAAACCTTTGCACCTGTTTGCTTAGCAATAGACTCTGCAGCCTTTTGTGAATACTGTGGTTCAGCAAAAAGCACTTTTACATTTGCGCTTTTTATTTTATTAATTAGTTGCCCAAGGTCTCTCGCACTAGGCTCAGATCCTGGCTCGCGCTCAACAACAGAAACAATATTTAGTCCGAACTCTTTTGCAAAATATGGGAATGCTTCATGGAAGGTAACAATATCTTTATTTTTAAATGCATCTAGCTCTTTATGCATTTTATCCCTTTGTGCTTCAAGCAACTTCACATATGCCTTCGCATTTTCTCTGTATGCATCAGCATTTTTCGTATCGGCAGCGGCTAGTCCTTCAGAAATATTGTTTACTTCCTGTATAGCTCCTGAAAAGCTAACCCACACATGTGCATTTTCTTTTCCATTATCATCCTTGAGCAGCTCTATGTTTTTGGCTGCCTCAATAACTTTCAGATCCGGTCGTTGCTTGATTACTTTATCCATAAAAGGCTCCATTCCGGCTCCGTTTATAACAAATGCATCAGCCTTTTCAAGAGTCTTTAAATCAGCAGGAATCATTTGATAATCATGTAGGCATCCGGTCTGCGGCTGTGTCATATTTACAACCTTTACATTTGGAATATCCTTTGCTACATTCTGAGTAAAAATGTACATAGGATAAAACGAAGTAACTATAGTAGTACCCAGGTATCCTTCTGAACCTGTGCTCTTACTACTTGAGCAACCACTAAATACAAATGAACATATAACTAAAATAGTTATGGTTTTTAAAATTTTGTTTCTGATTCTCAATATAAATTTACCTCCAGCAACGTAAATGGGAACTATTCGCATTTACATTATATACTATCCTTGGAATTTGTAAAAGATTTATTTATCATTTCCTTATAAATCCCATTTCATCCTATCTTCATGAGTCTCACAATGAATTTTGTACCCTGCCCTATCTGGCTAAAGGCGTAGACCGAACCGCCCTGTCCCTCAATTATTGTTTTTGTGATATACAAACCTATTCCGATGTTAGTCGGAGTGCAGCTATTTGGGCCTTTGTAAAATCTATCAAATATCTTTGGGAGTTCTTCTTTTGGAATACCTGCTCCATTATCCTGTATAATAACTTGAACAAATACACTGTTTTCTTCCCATGATATATTTATTTCACTACCAGGTTCACTGTGTTCAATACAATTCTTTATAATATTTGAAAAAGCTTCTGTAGTCCAGCTGATATCATGCTTGACACTGATGCTAATGTCTCCCGATACCTTCATATTTATATTCTTTTGCGCAGCAATAAGTTTAAGCCCAAGCATACTCCTTTGAAGTGTGTGCGCTACACAAGCTTCTTTCTTATCAAAATCCACTACAGCAGCCTCTAGTTTGGCCATTTTTAGCATATTCTTTATAAGCCATTCCATTCTATCTAGCTGGTTTTTGCTCTCTATAAGAAAGGTGCTTCTATCTTTTCCAGAGATAGTATTGTCGTTTTCCATTATATCGTTAAACATTACAAGCGATGCAAGAGGTGTCTTCAGTTGGTGCGAGATATCAGTAATCAACTTTTTTAAGAATAGCTTTTCTTGACTCAGAGTTTGTACATTCTCACCTAGTCTTTCGGTCATTGTATTAAACTGATAAGTTAAGAAGCCTATGTCGCCTTCTTCGTTGTCACCATCAATGGACTCATATTTTCCTTCTATAACTGCCTCTGCACTCACGCTTATCCTTCGAATCCTACTAAATATTCTATAAAAGCTTAACAAAAGAAATGTTATTAATATCAAAGTAAAAAGTGCAATTATTATTTGTATCCTTATATAGGCTTGTCTGACATCTTTTTGTATGAAACTATTCTTATCAACACTCAGACTCTCATCGTAGGAGTATTTCTTTAGTATATTCTTGCCATATTCATAATCCTTTTGAAATTCTCCAGTATAGTTCTTAACGATATCTGTTTCAAGCTCTGGATACTTCTTGGCAACTGTTCCTATTACCGCAATGTTTTGCTTTATCTGTATAGCATTTAAAGTCTTTGCAAAGTCACTAAATATATACATAAGCACTGCTCCAAAGGTTAGGAGCAATACTACACTTATCCCTATCGAAAGCCGCACCTCTTTATTTTTGAATAGTTTCAAGGTTATACCCCCTCTTCCTTCCACATATAACCCATCCCTCTAACAGTTTCAATATGTTTCTCATCCCTTAGCTCAATCTTCTCCCGAAGCCTCTTCATATATACATTTAGTGTATTATAATCCACAAAATTGCCGTCAATATCCCACAGCTTTTCAACAATCACATTTCTACTCAATAGCTTTCCCTTGTTTTCTATTAAAACAAGCAAAAGCTTATACTCAACTGCAGTTAGATAAACCTCTTCTCCATTAACCCTTACCTTACATTTCATAGGCTCAACAGCAATATTTCCGCTCGTCAAGCATCTAGTGTCATCACCAACAGTATTGTTTTTTTGCCTTCTCATTAGAGCATTTATCCTTGAAATCAATTCGCTTGTCCTAACAGGCTTCGTTATGTAGTCGTCTCCCCCAATGTCCAAGCCAAACACCACATTTGGCTCATCATCAAGTGCAGTCATAAAGATAATGGGCACCTCACTTGCCAGGCGAACTTCCTTGCAGAAATCATATCCATTTCCATCAGGAAGAGTAACGTCCAAAAGAATAAGATCAACTTTGATATCGAAAAGAGCATGCGCTTGGCTAATATTCTTGGCAATTGAGACCGAAAATCCTTGTTTTTTCAAAGCATATTCTATTCCCATAGCCAAAGGTGCATCATCTTCTACTAATAAAATGTTCATAAGAATTATCTCCTATAAGATTAAATTAAGCCTGCTATAATTATACACCACAAACTGATGCTTTAAGTATAACAGGCTTAATAACTACTCTTCTATCCTAAGTGCTTCTACTATGTTCATGTCATTCAGCTTTCTAAGTGGGATCATAGCGGCCAACAATGTGATTAATATAATCCCGATTCCGCCTACAGCATATGGCCAAATAGCAGGTGTATATCCAATGAAGCCTAGTGGATTGTTTCTAACTATTCCAAAATAAGTTAATAGGAAGGACACCGGTAAACCGATTATGCAGGCAATAATACCAAACAATGCACCCTCTAGCAGTACTAGCTTTTTAAACTGGCCCTTTGTCATTCCGATTGCTTTGAAGGTCGCATACTCTCTCTTCTTTACCAATAGATTTATAGTGACTGTATTAATAATATTAACTGTTGATATGAGCACTATTAAGCCAATAAATCCATACACCAGAATCATCATCTGGTTTTGTAGATTATCGCTCTGCTTTTTCTGAGTGTATATATCCATATAGCTGGCCTTGTTTTCATCGGCCATAATATTGAATTTTTCATAATATTTGCTACTATACTCAGGTGAAGCAAAGTTTACAGCGATTACAGAAAGCCCATTGACGCCCGTCAATTTGTTGTAATTTTCAGTTGACATAATCATTCCGTAGCTATTATACATCATCGAACTACCTATAGTTTCATAGTCAATTACTCCAGCAACCTTGAAGTTTATAGTTTTACCCGAATCTATATATTTTTTCAGTTGCTCTGTATCCGGTTTATTCACATAACTTTCATCCAATACCGGCAGAGCTATTTCATCTCCAATCTTATATTCTGTAAAACTGTCGTAAAACCTTTTATTATTTGCTCCTTCACCCGCCGCTTTGTTTACTATAATTATTCCATTATTCTTATTGAAGCTTTCATAGCCTATTTTTGTCTTATTCTGTTTATTGAAAAGCTCAATGGTTTTCTCATCATAGCCTGCTATTTGAACATTGCCTATAATATATTTGCCCTTATATTCGTTAGTGGTTTTCAATCGTTTAATTGGAGAAACAAATTTATCATTTACCTTTTCCTTATCTACAAGGTAGGACAGAGAAGCATACTTTAATTCATATAATTCTTTAATTCCCTCTAGGCTATTTATATTCTTAACCAGAGTTTTGCTTAAATATGGGCTGTCACTTTTCTGCTGTCTTGAGAACATTCCTTCAACCATAGTGCTGCTTGAAACAATTTTATTACTCTCAAAGATAATATCAATAAAGTTTGAGAAAAATACAAACATTATCAGTGATATCATTAGTGATATGCAGGTTATATAAAATCTCTTTCTACTTCGTTTTATGTTTTTATAAGCCACCTGACCTTCAAAATTAAAAATCAGTTTTGCCAATAGCCCACTTCCCCTTTTTATCTTGTCCCCTTTGACAATCATGGTCCCTCTAATAGCATCTATCGGAGATACCTTTGAGGCAGTTCTCGCTGGAAAAAATGCCGAAAGGAATACTGTTATTAGTCCTAACAGCGCTGCACCGATTATTACTTGAGGATAAAAGCCAATTTGAAATTCACCTAGAAACCCATCCATAAATACATTAAAGGTAATCATAATTCCTGCAAAGCCTGATAAAATACCGATTGGTATAGCTATCAGGCTCATTATAGCGGCTTCTTTAAATACCAGATTCCTGATCTGGGACTTTGTAGCACCTATACTGCGAAGTATACCAAAATGTTTTATTCTTTCCATTACAGATATATTGAAAGAATTATAGATTACTACAGTAGTACATACAACAACAAAGGCTGCTATTATTCCAAATATCACTTCCATAGAATTGTTTCTGCTTTTATCTGGTCCTTCTCCTAACAAATATAAAAGGCTACTATTAATGTCCAATTTAACATCATTAGCCTTAGCGATTTTTTGAGCCACATCAACTTTGTTTTTTCCTTGTTTTAAGTTTGCAAAATAGCTATATTTATTTGTATCTGCAGAAGTCCTTATGTCCAAAAAGCTTAATCCCCAATTTGTGATCTCTTTGCTCTCATATGAACCCACAACTGTATACTGACCTTGACTGGTAGCACCTTCTTTGGATTTTAGCTCACCTTTTAGAACTTTTCCTATTTTCTTATCCTTTAGTACAGCGTAATACTTCTTGTCAACCACTATTTCAGAACCATTTTCTGGAAACCTGCCTTCAACAATTTTAACTCGGAAAATATCTTTAAAAGCACCTCCATCATAGGCTTTAATATCCATTTTCTTCAGAGAATCCGTCAATAGGCTGTTATCAATCTGAAAGCTTCCCTCTTCATTAACAACACCACCATCTTTTATTTCCGCATTGCTTGTCAGAACATTTATTTTGTCTTTGCTAGCATCATAAAAAAGCACCTCAAAATTACCCTTCTCATCTTTCACTCTTTCTATTTCACTATTAATTCCACTGTAATAAATGCTGCCGATACACGTAAACATAGCAATTGCTATTATTATTCCCACAAGCGTCAGAATTGTTCTACCCTTGTGTTGCTTAAGATACCTAGAAGTCAACTCTTTATAATTCCGCATTATCTCACCACCTCATCAGAAGAGATCTTGCCATCAACTATGCTGATTACTCTGTCAGCCATACTGGCAATATCCATATTGTGAGATATTAAGATTAGTGTCTGATTGTATTTTTTTGCAGAATACTTTAGAAGCTGTAGAACCTCTCTTGAAGTCTTGGTATCCAGATTTCCTGTGGGCTCATCTGCTAATATAATCGATGGTTTGTTTGCCAAGGCACGTCCTATAGATACACGCTGTTGCTGCCCTCCTGACAGCTCTGAGGGAAGGTGTGTTCTCCGATCTTTTAAATCTAGCAATGTCAATAGCTCATCAATATATTTCTTGTCTTCCTTCCTATTGTCTAAAAGAAGTGGCATCAGTATATTCTCTTCTGCTGTCAACACAGGAATAAGATTATAAGCCTGGAATACAAAGCCCACCCTTCTTCTCCTGAGTATTGATAGGTCTCTTTCCCTAAGTCCATATATATCCATTTCATCAATATATACTTTTCCTGATGAAGGTTTATCAACTCCGCCAAGCAAATGTAGCAGTGTACTTTTGCCAGAGCCGCTTGGACCTACTATAGCAACGAATTCCCCTTTTGTTACTGAAAAGCTTATATTATCAACTGCTATAACCTCATTTTGGCCTTTACCATATTTTTTTGATAGATTTTCAATTCTTAAAACTTCCATAATTGTCTCCTCATTTTTCTTTAATTGTATTGATTCTTATTTAGTTATAATTTTAGGCATAGCAATATAGCTAAGCATATTCGCTATATGCCATGTTGTCTTATACCTTTGATTATACGAAATGAAAATTACAATTACCTAAATTTGAAAATTACAAATTTGTAAGTTACCAAGAAAAGAAAGGTCAGCAAAATACTTAGTGCTATTAATATAGATGGAATCATGATAATTAGAATCACTTTTCCTATAACAAACGGGGACTTTATCATGTATTATTTACGAAAATAACATTGGAAAGTAAAAAGCAAAAAGCGGAACTTACCAGCAGGATTACCACCATTTTTTCCTTTTAAAGTAATAAAGCATTCCAGCTACAATAGAAATCATAATTAGCCACAAGGTGGGATACGTCCAGTACCAGTTTAATTCAGGCATGTTCTTTATATTCATGCCATACACTCCAACCATGAAGGTAAGTGGCATGAATACCGTTGAAAATATAGTCAGCACTTTCATTATCTCGTTCATTCTGTTACTGACACTAGAAAGGTATACATCCAGCATGCTGGATAATATGTCTCTAAGAGTTTCTGTTGTGTCCATTATCTGTACTACATGATCATACAGATCTCTTGTATATATCTCTGTGGTATCCTTTATCAAATCACTCTCACCACGTTCAAGCGAAGATAATACATCTCTCAAAGGCCATACTGCTTTGTGTAAAAATAAGATTTGTCTTTTTGATTTTTGGATGGTTGTAAGCGTATTATTTGTGGTGTGGATAACCATTTCATCCTCTATGGCTTCAATTTCATCGCTGAAAGTCTCCAGTACATTAAAATAGTTATCTACTGTCACATCTAGTAGGCAGTATGCCAAATAGTCCGCACCCTGCTTTCGAATACGACTCATGCTCTGCTTTAGTCTTTGTATTACAGGCTCAAATACATCTGTATCCCTTTCTGAAAATGAAATAATAAAATCCTTGCCAAATACAATACTAACCTGCTCAATATTGAACTCACTGATTTTGGTATCGTAAAAGAGCATTTTGGCGGAAATATACATATATTCATCATTGAACTCTATTTTAGGACGTTGATCAGTATCTAATATATCTTCCATAACCAGTGGATGTAGCTTAAATACCTCACCTATTTTAGCCAATACATCCACCTCGTGAAGTCCCTCCAAATTAATCCACTTGATAGTTTCATTCCCTCGCTTTAGTTGAGATAAATCATCGAGTCCAATCTCTTTTTGTTCAAAAGAAGTTTCACCATATTCAATTAGTGTCATTAATGTGTTTTCTCTTTTTTTCTCACCAATATGAACCAAACTTCCTGGTGGTAACCCTATTGTTTTGGAATGGGACTTTACAAACTTCTGCATATATTTCTCCTTATTTTTAAAGAACAATCTCTAGCTTAACTAATCTTGCCAGCACTTTTATATCCTTTGTACTTATCGTTTCGGTTACTAAAGTCCCTTTGTTACAAATCAAGAGGAGTTTGTCTTTCTGCAGCCTTTTGACCTGTCTCACAGCCCTGGCACCACTGTATTCTACAAAGAAAATCCCATCACTATCGATTTCATTTGTCAGGACAGAAAGCGCTCTGTCTCCTTTGAAAATTCTAAACCCAGCCATATCACTATCTTCTATGCTCAAATAGAAAACCTTTTCCTTTTGAAATCCCTCAACCTTGTTTTTTTCAATTGGCAATAGCTTTTTATCTATTATTTTATCCATTCTATAGTCAAATATAGGCACAGTTTTAAGAATATTGCCAAAAGCATCGTCCCACACCTCTTGTATTGGCTGCTGTGGGGCTGCTTTAGCCGTAGCCCTTGTTGTATCTGCAGTTGTACGAGAACTACTATCAACCTGTGTATTTATTTGTCCCAGGTTGTCCTCTGATGCAAACAGCCCTATTGGGCCAAGCTGGAAATCCAAAGCCTTTGAAACCCTGCCGACCATATCATCACTAATAATTTTCTTACCTGATTCTATATCAAGAACAAATCCCTCGGATACACCTAATGCCTTAGCAAGCTGCTTTGGCGACATACCCTTTTGTTGCCTTACCTTGCTTATCTCTTTCCCAATTCTGCTCATAGTAACCTCCACAAGCCGCGATGCGACCCGAATATGTCTAATTTTCTAAAACGAATCCCGATTATTACCTAGCCCATAAGACCAGCATAAAGGAATTGTATTTATCAAACTCACTACCGTTAAAATCACCAAACATCCTTAAATTTTTAAATCCTGCATCTGTAACTGCTTCTACTATCTCATCCTGCCTTAGTGGATAAAGTGGTATCTCATTTTCAAGAACTTTTCCGTCAACACTTAATTTAGTCTTGAAATATATAGTATTACCTTGCTTATCATAGCTGTAATTCCTCTCAAAAGTAAGACCAAGTTTTTCATCCTCTATTGTAGGTAAACTCTTAATATCCCTAAGTATTATCCTATCAAAATTAATTATCTGAAGAACTAAGCTTCCGTCATTCTCCATTACTTTCTTTGCGCTGCTGAGAAACTCCTTTATTTGGAGCATGTTTTCAAGATGAGCAATAGAATTGCCAATGCAAAAAGCCAAATTAAATTTCTCAGATAGTTTACTATCCAAATCTAGCATATTTGCCTGCATAAACTTAACTGAGTGCCCTTCTTTTTGCACTTTTGTTCCTAGTTGATGCACCATCTGTGCATCTAAATCCACTGCTGTAACATTATAGCCTTGCATTGCCAGCTCAAGAGAGTACCCTCCTGTCCCACAGGCAATATCCAGCACAGACTTTGGAGGTGTACCCAAAACTTCTTTTAAAAACCTGATCTGCTCATCTCCTACAGGAAATATATTGTCATAATATTTTGATATCGCTTCATAAAATTCCATATGTCACTTTCCTTTTATGTTTATTTGTTTAATGCTATCAAGAATTTGATTGGTATTCCTTCTTCAGCAAACATTATTTCGTGCTCTGTTGGAACGCTTCCTTCAAAGCCACTTTCATGCAAATCCTCAGTTATATATTTTATTATGAACCCATTTTCTTCAAAATATTTAATAGATTCTTGGAAGAGCTCATTATTATCTGTTTTAAACCAGATCTCTCCTCCACTTTTGAGAAAGCTCTGATATTTTGTAAGTTGTTTACCATGAGTCAATCTTTTTTTCTTACAAGGACTCTTTGGCCACGGGTTACAAAAATTAATGTATATTTTCTCTATAACGTCTGTAGCTTCCAACATGTTATCAATTCGCTCTATATCCTGCGACATCAGCTTTACATTGCTTATTACATTTATTCCTGTGGCAGTATATTCCCTCTCAATCTTGCGCTTTGCATGCGCAAGTACTTCACTTTTCAAGTCTACCACAATATAGTTTATCTGCTGATTAGCTGCACCAACCTTTGAGATAAATCCACCCTTACCGCAGCCAAGTTCTAAATGCATAGGGTTTTTGTTTTCAAAAAGTTCTTGCCACTTGCCTTTATATTGCGGTGGATCGTCTATAAAAAAATCGCACGCTGCCAATTCAGGCCTTGCCCATGGTTGTCTTCTCAATCTCACGTTTTTACACATCCTATTAATATAAAAATTAGTTTTCCCTTACCACTAGCTATCTTATTAAAGATTAACATATAGAAATCATTTTACAGGTAGTAGAGTATTGTGTCTACTATACTTTATACCTATTTGTATACCTTAAGAATCATTTGAAATAAAATTTGGGGTAAAGCAAAGTCGCTATTGACTGTTGCACAAGCAATAGCGACTTTATTATTTACTTTATTACCTTAATTACAGTGCCTTGTATAAGTTTATCTGCATTGCTTCTTCCACAAGTCCTGAAAATTGAGGAGCTATAGTTGTAAAGTGCGTTGTAGCATTATGAATAGCTATAGCTTTCTGGTCGGTCCAGTTCTCAATAAATGTTAAAATACATGGGTTATTAATATCTTCATGTAAGACATATGAAATACAGCCTTCCTCTTTTATACTGCCTTCTGTCAATTCAGCAGCAAGTTTCTTAAATTCATCAAGCTTGTCTTTCTTTACAATATTTTTTGCAACAATCGTTATCACTATTTTGAACCTCCTAATATTAATATTGATATTCTATCATTTTGTCTTATATTTATTAATGTTAACTTGTTACAATTCCACGTGCTTCAATCTGTTTATTTTTTTGAAAATTTTCATTGTATTATAACTTCTATTAGACGAACTATGACCACAACTCGTACTTTTATGTGTTATTGCCCATATTTAAAGTTTTCTTGACTAAAATAGAGTTGCCCTATACCCTAAAAAGATGATATATTATCAAATGTCGGGCATAAACATATTTGGTATGATTTTTTTACGAAAGGGTGGTATTTGCATGGATAGTTTACTATTTATATTGAAATCTATTATATTGGGTATAGTGGAAGGAATAACTGAATTCTTACCCATTTCTTCAACAGGGCATATGATTATTTTTGAAAGCTTTATGGACTTTAAGAGTACAAGTCCAAATTATGTTGAGATGTATACCTATGTAATTCAGCTCGGAGCTATATTAGCAGTTGTTATTCTTTATTGGAATAAAATTAAAGATACTATAATAAATTTCTTCCCCCAAAAAGTCGGGTATGAGAAATCCGGCTTTAGATTTTGGTTTATGGTGTTTATCGCCTGTCTTCCCGGTGCAGTTTTGGGGATATTGCTTGACAGCACAGCGGAGAAATACTTGTTTAATCCATTATCTGTGGCAATAACTTTATTTTTAGGCGGTATATTGATAATATACGCTGAGAATAGGTTTCGAAAAAACAATCTAGGAGATCACAAACTAAAAGTAACACCAAGTCAAGCCTTGATAGTAGGTGCGTTCCAATGCTTAGCGATAATTCCAGGTATGTCACGTTCTGCTTCAACCATCATAGGAGGTTGGGTATCTGGTCTTTCCACTGTTGTTGCTGCTGAGTTCTCCTTCTTTTTGGCTATTCCAGTTATGGTAGGAATGAGCTTCCTAAAGATAGTTAAAATTGGCGGTTTGACTACGCTTACTTCACTAGAAATGACTTCGCTCATTGTTGGTTTTCTTGTAGCATTCGTGGTAGCTTTAGCCGTAATAAGCAAGTTTATTTCATATTTAAAAAAGAAGTCTATGAAGATTTTCGCTGTTTATAGAATGGTATTTGCCGTTATAGTTTTGGCAGCTGGTGTCGTAGGGGCGTTTAAATAATACCTTTTGATTGCAGAAGAAATACCTTGCTCCATTTTGTTAAACGCACCCCAGTAGTAGTATCTGCTTCCTTTTAAACATGGCTTACAATATTTGCAGCCATGTTTAAAGTTATTTCAATGGAGCGTGGACATATGGACGATAAAATATTTGCCCTATGTTTATAAACTTTTATAGAGTGCAACTTGTTGTAATCAGTATATAGAGTAGCGATACCGTATTTTTCTCCTACAACAGTCAACTCTTTCTCGTTTAACTCAACTATGACTACCACTTGAGCACCTTCTATTCTGGAATAAGTATCCAAATGAGTCTTACCTACAATATATTCAGTTTAAGTAAGAAACTAAAATTTATTTTGAGTATTATATATCACAACATCAACTTTAACAAATAAATTCTTTAAATATACTCAGTTGTTATCATACTTTCTCCAAAAACCTTGATATTAAATTTTACATCTGTTTTCCCTATTTTAACCAAATGCTTACCATTAATAAATTCATAGTTAACAGGTATAAATGTATCATTAACAGGGATATTAAAGCTACTCGAATTTTCATTTTCATATAGAGAAATAAGCAAATCAATACTTTCGGTTCTGATTTCGTCTACATAATTCATCACCGGTCCCATTGGGATTATTGCACCTTCTCTAATGTATAATGGTAGAATTTCTATATCTGTTTCCACCTCAATCCATTGTTTCCCTTTGATCCGTTCGCCTGTCCACCAATCTGTCCAAATTCCTTTGGGAAGATATACTTTTCGTTCGCTTTCTTCATTGAAAATTGGTGCTACCATAATAAAATCCCCAAAAAGATACTGATCTGAAATATTCCATACGTTTGGATCTTCCTGATATTCTATGACTAACGCTCTTGCCACTGGCAGTGATTCTTCAACGCACTTCATTGAACTACCATAAATATAAGGCATTAGCTTATAACGTAACTGTATATAGTTTTTGCAAATCCGAATTGTTTCTGGAGCAAATTTATATAATTCGCGATCACCAGAACCGTGAATTCTTGCGTGTGAAAGAAACATACCAGCCTGCATCCATCTGATTAGGAGTTGGTCATTTGTCTCTCCGCAGAAGCCACCGATATCCTGACTCCAAAATTGGAATCCTGATAATCCAAGGGAAAGTCCTCCTGCCAATTGAGGTGCCATATTCATATAGTTTGGACTGTTATCTCCTCCCCAATGAAGTGGATAACGCTGGCTTCCAGCCCAAGCAGATCTAGCCCAAACAACGCCTTCACCAGTTTCTTCTTTTGTAACTTCAAACAAAGCTTTGTTATAAATTAATGGGTATAAATTATGCATTCTGTGACCTAGCGTACCATCGTGATAAACGCCATCTAAGGGTGCTGCTTCTCCAAAATCGGTTTTTATAACTTTTACACCCATACGGAATAGGCGTCTGAATGCATTTTTATGAATTTCAATAGCTTTGGGATTTGTATAATCAATTACCCCTACTATACCTTTAAAGTCTTCTACAAAGCACACTCCATTGTTATAAATATTACCATTTGTATCTTTAACAAAGCCGTCCACAGCTTTAATATCTTCAAACAACTCACTACCTTCAGGAATATACGGTAATTGCCATAAAGATATTTTGATACCCATTTCCAGTAGAGTCTTCATATAAGCCTCCGGATCAGGAAACCGATCTTTAGAGAACTCCAGATCACAGTACCAATCCTTTTTAAACCAATGCGTATCAAGATGGATAACATCGCAGGGAATTTGATGTTCTCGCATTTTTTTCGCAATTTCAAGAGTTTCTTCTGCTGAAGAATAGCTGATTTTGCTTTGCCAATATCCAAACGTCCATTTGGGTGGAACCGAACCTTTCCCTGTGAGGGTTGTATAATTTTTCTGAATCTCTTTAATACTTCCGCTAAAAATAAAATAATCAAGAAAGTCATCCTCAATTGCAACCTGGATATCGCATGCTGACATGCTTCCGACCCAGAATGTCATAAGACTACTGTGATTAAAAAATACGCCATATCCCTTTGTACTTATATAAAAAGGTATGTTTTTATAAGACCTTGGAGTTGTAACACCTAGCCCATCTTCCATATTTAAATCTATGGTTTGCCCAACTTTATTGAGCTTAATAAATTTTTCACCAAAACCATAGATGCACTCATCATGTTGGAGACTAAAATTCTCTGCGGCTATACTGATATTATTTCCAGGTTCATAACACATGCCTGTATTTATTGAATCCCAGTTGATAAAATAGTCCTTTTCACTCCCTCCCACAGTAACTTTATCTTTTGAAATTAAGTTTTTCATTTCTATTGAATAAGGTTTAAGATGTATAGTCAATTCAATCTTGTCTGTAGTTATGAATACCTTTCCTAGGTCATCCCCGTCACTGTCTTGAGGATGATTTAAAATGCATGTTTTAGGCTTTAGGAAAGAACCTACTAACATTGGTGTAATGTTCTCCTTGACACATTTCCCTTGCCCATAACGCACTCGAATGACATCTTCTGCACATACATCAATTTGTATGGTTCCTTCAATTCGATCACCATCGGAAATTAATTTTTGCTGCTCTAGCATCTGAGAATCTGCAGAAGATATATTAACCTTCTTTTTAGCAATAGCAAAAGTTTTAAGCAATACCCCAAACTCCTGTAATTCTATTATTTCAGCATAATCTACACTTACACGTAAGTAGTTCTTCTTTTCCAATTTTCGTGTAATCATATATTCCTCCATATCATCTAAAAATTAAGAATAGTTCTCTTTATAAATCTATTTTGTTATAATGTAATTATAGTAACATTTCATTATTAATACTTGCACTATTTAAACCAATAATACTACAATACTCACATTTATCTAAGCATTCTTACTAAAGTTACAAAATTATATCAGGAGGAATTGAAGTATGGACAAAATCAATCTAAAAGAAAATATTAAACATGGTGACTATATATTTCCTCTAATGGTTTACTCTAATAAAAATAGACAAGATGACACAATACAGTACTGTCATTGGCATGATGAACTTGAATTTCTTTTTGTTACAAAAGGCAAGGCTATATTTCAAGTTGAAGGCATCTACTATGCAGTGGATGAGGGCCAAGCAGTTTTTATTAATCAGGGATACCTACATGCAGGTTTCGCTGTGAATCATACTTCCTGCAATTTTTGTGCTATCGTTTTTAATCCAGAAATGCTTTTCAGTAAAAGTTTTGACGTAATGCAAACCAAGTATCTCGAACCAATTATAAGAAAGCAGTATGTTTTACCTGTTCATATATGTGGCGTCCAAAGCTGGGAAAAAGAAATAATAAAGAAATTATTTGAAATTGCCGAGATTTTTACTCTAAAATCTACTGCTTTTGAATTAATAATTAAAGCGAATCTATATTTAATATTCTCTACTATGCTTTCAAATACAGACCCCGTGAATCATGACTGGAATCTTTTAATAAAAAATCACAAAACTGAAAACATAAAAAAAACATTGAGTTATATACATGAAAATTACCAAAATAAAATGAACATAACAGAACTAGCGAAACTTACGAACATGAGTGGTGGCCATTTCTACCGATTTTTCAAGCAAATGACCAGAAAGACACCGATTGATTATATTAATAATTATCGTGTTAATCAGGCTGCTTTTCTCCTAACTGACAGTAACAATAAAATATCCCAGATTGCCTTAGATGTGGGATTCGAAAATATTAGCTATTTCATAAAGATATTTAAAAAGCATCTAAAATGTACTCCTAAAGAATATAGAATACAAAATAACAATAGTTATACTACACTGTATCCTTGAAGGTAAAATGCTTCTTTTACCTTCCCATCCATCC
>Ga0209430_1000201_pt1 | contig 73885 bp, 27 predicted proteins | sample BarGraIncub1133A_FD_184504 | JGI IMG/M metagenome (GOLD analysis project Ga0209430, IMG submission 184504) | Arctic peat soil microbial communities from Barrow, Alaska - Barrow Graham LP Incubations 11-33A (SPAdes) (version 2) | ecosystem: Environmental > Terrestrial > Soil > Wetlands > Peat... | reverse complement strand
ATAGTGTCACCATGGGCGATTGGAAAACGTTTCCGGAAATGAAACTGGATATTCCTATCGCTGCCGGACCATTCGAACCAACATGGGAATCCATCGAGAAGAACTATCCCGGCGAACCGGCATGGCTTCGCGAAGCGAAGGTTGGCATCTGGGTTCACTTCGGCCCGCAATCCGCAGGTGAAAGTGGCGACTGGTATGCACGTAAGCTTTACACACCAGGAACGACTGCGTATAAAAATCATCTAAAGAAGTATGGACATCCCTCTGAATCTGGATACAAGGAAGTTCTGCGCGATTGGAATCCCACAAAGCTTGATCCTGCTGCGCTTACAAAAATTTATCAAGCTGCAGGTGCCCGTTTCCTGATGATACAAGGCGTACATCACGACAACTATGATATGTGGAACTCACGCTATCAGCCCTGGAATTCAGTCAATATTGGACCAAAACGCGATTTTATCGGCGAATGGGCCAGGGCCTGTCGTGCCAATGGCATGCATTATGGTGTGACATTCCATCATGAGTACACTTGGTGGTGGTGGCAAACAGCCTTTGGCAGTGACAAGGAAGGGGATAAAAAAGGTATTCCATACGATGGAAATCTGACGCTTGCCGATGGAAAAGGCAAATGGTGGGAAGGTTATGATCCTCGTATGCTTTATGGTATAAACTTACGCGAATATAAAGGTGTTGCTCAGAATGCTGCATCAGGATGGACTCCAGCACCAGCAGGCATCTTCACCAATCATCTGGAATACGCAAAATGGTATGCCACCCAATGGGCTTTACGAATGATGGATGTCGTGGAGCATTACGACCCGGACTTCATCTATACGGACGGTACGGTTCAAGGCCCCTTCACCGGTAATGGAACCGGTACCGGCCTCAAAGCCGACGCGATGCCTCGGGTCATTGCCGATTATTACAACCGAACACTCCAACGACGCGGCAAGGTTAACACTTTCAGCATTGTAAAATTTCGCAATAAGACCAATGGAACAGTGACTACCGAGGAATTTGGCGTTCCCGCCAACATTAAGACCGATCAGCCCTGGATTGCAGAAGCACCTGTTGGTGACTGGTTTTACGCACCAGGCTTTACATACGATTCAGGCATGATGATTCGCTACATTATTGAAGCCATTGCACGCGATGGAAATGCGGCACTCTGCATTTCCATTTTGCCCGACGGTTCATTGGACGAGGGAAGCTTGAAAATGCTGAACGAAGTCGGTGTTTGGATGCGTCGCAACGGAGAAGCCGTATACGGAAGTCGTGCCTGGACCATTCCGGGAGAAGGAGAACAAGTCGATGGCAAATTGAAGATGCTTCCTGGCGGTGCCTTGAATCGTAGACATGCGGAATTCAAGTTCAATGCGCAAGACATCCGTTTTACCATAGGTAAAAACGGCTCATTCTATGCCTTTTGCATGAACGTGCCAGCACTTGGCGCTCAGGTGAGAATCAAATCAATCGGTACCGATGCTAAGGGTTTGAAGCAACCAATTAAATCGGTGAAACTTCTAGGTTACGATGGCAAATTAAAATGGAAACAGGAAAACGACGGCCTTGTTATTACCTGTCCGGAAATAATGCCGTACGCAACATCCATTGTGTTCAAAATAGATTGAAAGGGGGCCTTACAACCTGAAAAAATATTCGTGTATAAAACAACAACTCAATGAAAATCAGATTATTTATTCTAGCCTGTTTGACCTCTTTTATGTGTCATGGACAGGTAGTTCAACGCTTTAAACAAGTACCCACTGGTGTGATTGTTGACATGCAGGAAGGCAGTCTTGGGATCTATCCAACTTCTGACAATGCCGTTCGTATTCAATTCTCCAAAGGCCCAAAAGCTCAAGTTCCTGAAATCGTTTTTACAACGGTTGTAGAAACACCCGGTTTTCAGGTTTCCGATGCTCCAACCAAACTGGAAATTAAGACGAAGAATCTTATAGTGACTATGGATAAAGCAACTGGCGTATTGTCTTATGCCAATCAAGCAGGGAAGGTTTTTTTACGCGAAAAAGCAGGAACACGTAAGTTGACTCCCGATTCCATATTGGGTGAACCCTGTTTTATAGCTGAACAAGGTTTTGAATCCCCCAGCGATGAGTTTTTGCTTGGATTGGGTCAATTTCAGGATGGTCAATTCAACCTGAGAAACATCAGCCGTCGTTTGACCCAGGTAAACTCGCAAATCGCCATCCCTTTTTATTACTCCAATAAGGGTTATGGTCTACTTTGGCATCAATATGGGCTAACGGATTTTAATCCTTCCGATAATTTCATCAAACTTGAAAAGCAGGCACAAGCCGCGCCTGGTTCCAATAAGATGGTCGAAGTGACCACCACTGCAGGGACGCAGAAGGTATCCCAAAACCAATCGCTTTACTTGGGTAAATTTACCGCACCAACAGATGGAACCTATTCCATTTTTATGGATTTGGGTGATATGGGCAATAGACACTTTGTGGTGATCGATGGTAAACCCTGCATGGACCAAAGCAACATGTGGTTGCCCCCCACGGCCGGAACGTTGGTCAACTTGAAAGCGGGTGAACATTTGGTTCAACTAGTATGTAAATCAAACAACAATCCCACCTTGGCCTGGAGACTAAGTGGGAATGAAACAATGCTGCGTTCACCCAACGCCAAATTGCTGGATTATGTCGTATTCTATGGCCCATCAGCTGATGAAGTCATCGCTTCCTACCGCAAACTGACTGGAGAGGCACCTTTGCTTCCCGAGTGGGCTTATGGCTTCTGGCAATGCCGGGAACGCTACACATCCGGTAAACACCTTGTAGAAACGATTAAGGAATTTCGCAAAAGAAACCTGCCGGTGGACGTGATTGTTCAAGACTGGCAATACTGGGGCAAATATGGTTGGGGCGTTCCTAAATTTGACGAAACCAACTATCCGAATCCAGATCAGTTCATCAAAGAACTCCACGATCTCAACGCTCACTTTTCTGTCTCGGTATGGGAAAATTTAGCCCAAAATTCAGAAATAGCGAAAGAATACGTTGATAAAAATCTCTTCATTCCCAATAGCCCCTGGGTCGATATCTTCAATCCCGAAGCCCAAAGAACCCATTGGAACGCTTTGAATAAGAACCTCTTTTCTTACGGCGTTGACTCCTGGTGGATGGATGCCACTGAACCCGAAAACGATGGTTTGAAAGGCAAAAAGACATACCTGGGTCTAGGCGATTTTTACCGTCTCGCCTACCCCTTGTTTGTAAGCAAGGCGGTTTACGAAGGTCAACGCCTGACAACACCCGATAAACGTGTTTGCATCCTTACGCGCTCAGCATTTCTAGGTCAACAAAAATACGGCGTCATCAACTGGTCAGGGGACATCGGTGGCAATTGGGACACGTATAAAAGACAAATCGTTGCCGGATTGAATTATACCATTACTGGTTTGCCCTATTGGACAACCGACATCGGTGGTTTCTTCCGTTCAGGCAGATCACAATACACAGATGTCAAGTATCAGGAGTTGCTCACCAGGTGGTTCCAATGGGGTGCTTTGAGTCCGATTTTCCGCATACATGGTTATCAGTCAGAGACTGAACCCTGGAAATACGGTCAAACGGTAGAGGACAACATGCGCACGATGCTTAATCTTCGGTACCGCTTGATGCCCTACATCTATTCAGAAGCTTGGCAAGTCACGGACAAGGGTTCCACCTTGATGCGTCCTTTAGTGATGGACTTCTTGGATGATGCAACTGCCATTAGTCAACCCTACGAGTATATGTTCGGGAAATCCATTCTGGTTGCTCCTATCACAGAAGCAGACGTTCATGAATGGGATGTCTATTTGCCAAAAACAAGCTTATGGTACGATTTCTGGACAGGCAAACGTTTTGATGGAGGCCAGACAATCCACACAGCTGCACCTTTGAATAAGATACCTATGTTTGTCCGTTCGGGCTCCATTTTACCAATGGGCAAATTTATAGAATATGTTGAACAAAAATCAGCCGATACACTCGAGATACGCGTCTATAAGGGTGCGAATGCTGCATTTGAATTGTATGAAGACGAAGGTGACAATTACAATTACGAAAAGGGCAAATATTCGATAATCCCCTTCACTTGGGATGAAAAACTTCAGATTCTTACCATCGGTGATAAAAAAGGATCATTTACGAATGCCTTGAAAACCCGAATTTTTAACATCGTATTCGTAAGTGAAACCAATGGCATAGGTATCCCAATCAGTCCATCAAATAAACGAGTACACTATACAGGAAAGATGCTTCGTGTTAAATGACACAAAATGGTTCAAAATCGATCTAAAGGCCAACAAAAAAAGTAACTTTTTGAAAAAAATTATCAAAAGGAAGCCCTGATTGACGTTACATCAATCAGGGCTTCCTTTTTCGAAAAAAATGAACTTGCCTGGAGGCAATATAGATTATCTAAAACCATAATTAGAATATCTATTTTTAAATAGTGCCCATTGGCCATTGAAGTACTTTAGTCGTTCTTTGTTTCAACCTCAAGTCAATACCTGCTATATGAATGTATTTAAGAGTAAAATTAAATTCACTACCGTTCTTGTTATAGGGGGAGGGGTGATTTTGCTATCCGCATTTTTTCCAAAGCATCCTTTGAATCTGAGTTATATCAACCTTCTATATCTTCTGGTTGCATTGGCTGTACAGTACTTATTAGTCGTTTATTATAATCGTCAGGCTCAAAAAATGTATTCATGCAAAATTGAAGCAGAGAAGGATAAGATAGTTGAACAACAAAAGGCTCAGTCTCCTATCAATCAAAACGATTCAAAAATTATCGTTGTTGAGGATAATGACGATTTGAGAAAATTTATCGTAGAAGAACTTTCCAAATTAGAACTAAGAAAAAAAGACAATTCCGATTTGAATAATACACATCCCCCAATTATTTTTCTGACCACACAACCTTCTGATGAACAAAAAATGGAAGGCAATAATCTATATGGTGCTGATGAGAATCCCGCTAGACCATCCAATTTTGACTTCTTGCTCCTTCGTATTGCCTACATGATTGAACAGAAAAATTGGCAAAAAGATCAAATCTTTCAAAAAATAGAAGTGAATCCAAAAGACATCACAATCACGTCCATGGACGAGCAACTCATCGAAAAATCACTAAATTTCATCGAAATAAATATGGATAATCCTAATTACTCTGTTCATCAGTTTAGTTTGGATATGGCTATGGATCGCACCGTCCTATATAAAAAGCTACAACTCATTACAGGCATGTCTCCGTCCGATTTTATTCGTTCAATCCGATTAAAAAGAGCCGCTTTTTTATTGTCAAAGGGACAATATCCGGTTGGTGAAGTGGCCGATAGAGTGGGATTTAACACTCCAAGATATTTTACAAAACATTTCAAGGATACATTTGGTGTTACTCCTTCACAATACGCCCACGATGCGCGTGTCTTACCCCCCCAAATGCTTGGTCATAATTTGAAAAACAAGTTAGGTCTATTTAATTTGGAAAATTTTGACAACAGAAAGAAGAAAAATTTTAACCGAGAATCGTCTCTCGATCTTGAAGGAAGCCGTACGGGAAGGTCGCTCGAACATGTAGCGCAAATGCAGCATTGCTCCATCCCTGTATGAACGTTAGTGCAGGAAGTACCTGCATGACGAATTAAAGGTTTTAAGGACGCCCACAAGCGCATCAACCCCTTATAAATATATATATCTTCGTGCGTCTCCGTAGGATAGAGCTCTTGAGTTAGTATTTTGCGAAAGTCATCATCTCCGATTTCATGGTAGCCCTGGGACACCCAAATAGCAAAGATATTTTTGGGTTGAGAAATGGACGAAAATATGAAAGAAGCCTTCTAAAAAGTAATCTGAACTTGATTACATTTTAGAAGGCTTCTTCTTCCAACAAAATGTCAGCAGGTTACTTCAATGGCAAATACCAATTTTCTGGCTTCTTAACCAAGTCAAACAAAGTCGCGTCGTATTGATTAGTTCCTTTCCGCTTGGCAATCTTATCGGCCATCCATGAAGCATCGTTTCTGCGTTTAGCCATTCGGAGAAGATCAAAGAAACGGTTCCCCTCGAAGGCGGTTTCCAAAGCGTCTTCGTCACAAATCAGATTTTCTACATAAAGGACAGTGTCGACCAAGGCTGGTATCGTGTAGTTCACATTCGCTTGAACGTCACCGCTACCACGACCATGAATACCCATCGTATTATTGGCTGTAAACGCATATTGATCAAATGTCAATAGGTTCTGAGACCTATCACGTTCACTCTGCGGGATGTATTTGGTGATGTTCGAAGGTTGCAACCCATATTTCAGAATGGTAAAGGCAGAAACTGGGTAACCTGCCCGATTTAAGGCCTCGGCAAAACGCAGATAAATTTGATTCCCGCGATAGAGAATGACATGTCCGCTCTCAAACTTGGAGATAGTCTGACGGTTGGACGAATACTCGCTACCTGTTGACTGATTTTCGAGTTGGCTGGAGTATACGGATGCTAATCGCAGATCGCCCACCATTAAGGGATAATTTTCGTTGGTTGTTGGAGCAAACAACGTATCTCGTTTTGAAACACCTTGATAGATGATGCAATTGGACTGTGATTGAGACAACTCAATCAAATGGGTTGATGGGGTTGCCTGATAATAATAATTGTTGTTGACTGTTGAACTGAAAATATCCTTTAATCCACTATAAACACCATTGTTTGCACTTTCTTCCATGGGAATGTACGTGATAATCTCGTTGTAGTCCATACTGGAAAACTGACTTCTGAAGTCAACATACCAACTGGAAAACTTTAAATCCGCCCAAGATGCTCTTGAAACACCGGTAACAACTTCATTTCCCTCCTGTGTAAGGAAATCATGATAGTAATGAGCTGCATCCATATATCGGTCCGCCCATAAACAAAAATCACCTAATATTATCCTTATAGGGATGAAGAATTTCTTGGAATCCAATCCATTTATGGCACCATACCCAGGATAGGCCATGTTCATATAGGGAGCCAAATCGTCAATAAAGAAACTGCACATGGCGTTGACGTCGTACATCGGGTATGTTTTATTGGCCATTGCTTCAGTCAATATAGGCTTGGTCACAAAAGGTACCGTGCCATAGGTCTTTGCCAACTGCAGATACGTCCAAGCGCGGAATGCTTTAACGGCAGCATATTCTTTCATAAACACGGGAACATTTCTCTTTACGAGTGACGTATCTACATTAGCCAAGAAAAAATTACAATTGTTTATAACCGCATAATAATCACTAGGGGTATTGTAAATATTGCCCGGCTGTACATTGAAATTAGCCAGTTGCTGAAGGTCGATAGATGCTTGAGGTGCCAGATCCACTAAGTCTCCTCTAATTTCCCCAACTAATACAGTTCGGTCAGCTATGCTTTGCATCTTGTAGATAATGCCCATCACCGAATACACAGAGTCTGCTGCTTGGTCCAACTTATTATCTTCGCTGAAAACGACCAGGTTGGAATTTGTGTTTAATAACCCGTCACAAGAATAGAAAAACCCTGTAACAAATAACAAAAGGGTGGCAAATATGATTGATTTTGTCTTCATCTTTCTCAATATTAAAGGTTAATCTTAAGACCGAGTGTAAAACTCCGGCCCTGCGCCAGCAAGCCTCTGTCTATACCCTGAGCCAATGCGCTGTTTCCCAAAGAGACTTCCGGATCACTTCCCAGATACTTGGTCCATGTAATTAAATTGGTTACCGAACCCCATACCGTGTAACCCTTGATATAAGTATTGTTAACCGGAAGCGAATAACTTAAAGTCAAGGCTTTTAGTCTTAGATAGGATCCATCCTCAATCCATCGGTCAGAAAAACGGGCATTACCCATTACATCTTCATAATTTATCTTGGGAATGCTTGTCTCCTGTCCCTCTGTCGTCCAGCGATTGGTCAAAGCAGTTGTCTGATTAAAGAATCGGCTGCCACTTTCCAACACTGAACGTTGGTAGTTAAATACATCGTTCCCCACTGAATAGTTAAACACTACATTAAGAGAGAGTTTCTTATAGCTTAGGTTCGTAAAGATATTGCCGAAATAGTCCGGATTAGGGTCACCAATCATCGTACGATCTGACGCGTTGATTTCCTTGTCAGCGCCTGAGTTTACAAATCGAATATCACCAGCTTTGAAGTATTTTCGAGCACCGTTCGATGACACTATGTAATATCCATCGGCATTAGCCTCAGCAGTTGTGGCATAAACTCCGTCAGTTTTATACCCGTAGAATACTCCAACCGGAGAACCTACCTGCGAAAGGATGGTTGCCCCATAAATGTTCGTCATGAAAGATGTATTGTTGTCTGATAGGGAAGTTATCCGATTCAAATAATTGGCGGCACTGGCTCCTATATCCCATTTGAAATTTTTCAGGTTCAATACTTTGGCATTAAAGGAAACATCATAACCGGAATTTTCCAAAGAACCATCGTTGCTCCAGTTGTATGCCAAGCCACTTAAAAAGGCGAGTTTCTTCAAGTTCAGCAAATTGCTTGTCCAACCTTTAAAGGCGTTCATTTGAACATTCAATCTATTTTGGAACAAATTCATTTCCAAACCACCGGTGAGTCGCTTTGTCGTTTCCCATTGCAATGTTGTATTTCCAATATTGGACATGCTAAGGCCATCGATGGACGTAAGCATGTTATTTGGCGTAAAATAGCTACGTGATGCGATCTGATCGACGTCATCATTTCCTGTAACGTCATATCCCACATTCAGTTTCAGATGGTTCAGGGTCTTGGTACTCTTGAACCATGGTTCAGAAGTAACGACCCAAGTACCCTGAATGGAGGGAAACAGCCCCCAGGCCACTCCACCAAACTTGATTCCATCCAAGACATCCTTTCCAAAACTGGAGGAGGCCTCCATACTCAATGCACCGCTCAGGTACAGTTTTTCCATATAATTATAGGAGATACTGGCATAATTGGTGAATGATCGTACCTGATCATCAGCACCAGAAGTATTCTTATCATACAAGCTCATGGACATGTTCGGCATTTTGTCATTACCAGTATTGTACCCTTTCTGCAAGTTCAGCGTATAACCGTTGTTCATGAATCGAAATCCGCCCAGGACCTGAAGAGAGTGTGCTCCATAGCTATTTTTCCATTCGATCTTGGAATCGCTGAAGAACTCATTTTGCTTAGAGGAAAGCGACTTGGCAATGTTATGAATGACACCCACATCTTTTAAGGTAAAGGAAGGCACGCCCGTCATAGGCAGGTAATAGTTTTCATAAGTATTCACCGATGTATAACTGAAATGCTCGCTAACTGACAAGTATTTGTTGAATTGATATCGAGGCGTTATGGCCAGATTGATTACACTGTTGCTGAAGGAATTCTTGTTGTTTGCTTCGCCATATTTCAGGATACTGCATGGATTAGCAAGAGAAACATTTGTACCAATCACCTCGTCCAGATAATCGTCAGCTTCTGCATAATACGAGGAGAGTCTCCCCTTTGTATCATACGCATAAGGGTTCAGGAAAGGCGATTTTATCAAACTTAGAAATCCTGGAGACGAAATCGTGGCTGAATTAAAATCATCGGTCACACCGTCATCCCGAAGATTACGTTGTATATCACTGAAAGAGGCATCAAACCGTGTTGTGAAATTCCTAAACAGATTTATATCTGAATTCAAACGAATATTGAACCGAGAGAAATCATTGTTTTTCAACGTGCTGTTGCCATAAGTATAACCAACAGACAGGTTGTAATTGGCCACATCGTCCCCACCCTGAACATTAATACCATAATTCTGGGTTAGAGCATTTTGGTAAATCGATTTTGTCCAGTCGGTATTGTTATGATATTGTTTGTAGTAATAATAGGTAGGGTCTTCCTTAAGAAATTTAAAATCAGTCAATGTCGTACCTGTCGAACCCAACAATTCAGCAGCATACGTACTGTATTGAGAAGCATTCATCATAGTTGGCATTGAAGGAATCATCTCCACTCCACCAGCCATAGTAAGGTCAATCTTGGTGGCCATGCTCTGATTCCGTTTAGTATCAATCAGAAGCACTCCATTCGCACCATTCGCACCATAAATCGCTGTACCATTCTTGACAACATTCACGCTTTGAATATCGTTGATGTTGATGTTTGACAGGATATTATTAAAATAGCCGTCATGCACCATCAACCGATCATTCTGTAGATCCAATAAAACCCCGTCTAAAACAATGAGCGGTTGTGCATTGGCACTTATGGATGTCAAGCCATTCATGAACATGCTTGCTCCCATCCCGGAAATCCCGGAACGCACGATGGTACGCACGTCACTCCCCAGTTTAGATTGAATCAATGGTTCAATGCTGATTCCATTGGTCAAGCCAAAGCCGGTAGCCACTTTGTTTTTTGTTGCCAAAGTTTTCACATTATACAGCTCAGCAAACTCGTTGGATGTCAAAGTAACATCAACACCCTTCAAGCGATTGTTGATGGGACATTGTACTTGGTTGAAATCTTCCAACTGCATAAACAGAGAAGTGACAAAATTCGGCACCTTGATGGAATAGGTCCCGTCATCTCCTGTAATGGCGGCATACTTAGGATTGTTGTACGCTTGAACATGAACACCGGCCAAGGAGTTGCCTGTTGCGCCGTCAATCACTTTTCCAGTGATTTGTTTCAATGGATAGACTTTGGCCTGTTGCCCGAATAAAAATAGGGTGTTCATCAGCAAGAAACAGAGGAATACGGTTTTGATCCGACTAGACTTCATTATAGTTGATTGAGGATTTTTCATGGAGTTCAAATATTAGTCTTCATTGGGTTTCAGGTAAATGCAATCGAAGAACATCTCATTACTAAAAGCCTTCACTGGTGACGAACTTATATTACATTGTATCTTCAATGAAACGGTAACTACATCCTGACCAAAGTTACAAGTTGGAAATTTAAAACCTTTGGCAACGCATACGGTGTCCATTTTATACGGGTTGTTGGAAAAGTTTAAGTTTTTTGGATCTATAACGGTTGGATTTGGACAATTGAAACTCTTAATCGCTCCAACTTCGTTTGCATAGCTTAGCGTTGCCTTAAACTTATAGGGATAAGAATTTTTTATAGAATCTGCTGGGTTGTTCGAATAAACGCTTCTTGGGACGCAGACGATACAGATATCATATTTGCCCGAAAGAGTATTAGGGATCTCAAAGGTTATGGCCGGATTGGATGCTGCTTTTTCAGGAACTAACTGAATATATTGATTGTTTGAGATGCTGTCAGCGATGGCCGTTTGAACATTCAGTGTACTCAGCGTATTTGACAAGACACTTGCTTCACGTTCGGCTTCTACCTTGATGGGATGAAAGAAAACTTCCTGCAGTTTAAATGGCCAATTGTCTACTTTATAAATGTAGCCATTGCTGCAAACCACCTCGCTTTTGATATTGGAAAGTATACCTCCCAAATCGAATGGTTTATGAAAAATATGATACTTTACATTATAGTAGGTATTATAGTAGGCATTATACTTGGTTGAAACCAAGGAGTCTTGAATGGACTTCTGTTCATTCGGATTGAAAATTGCATCGTTGATCAGCGTATGATTTGTCCAATAGTCTTTCAAGGAACTGGCACCACTGATAAATGAAAAGTTAAAATAAGGAGCTATCCTATTATAGGCTTCCGTCCAAGCTACATCCGTCGGGGCCACCATCCAATAACTACTATCCTCGTTGTTCAGGGAACCCAATTCGGATAGTAACAAGTTGGTTGCAATCTTGACGGAATCCACGTAAACCGTTTTTCCGTCCACAATTCCCGATGCCACACTGGAAATTTCATCCAACGAATCCTTTTGAAAGGATTTCATAAATCTGCCCAGCAGGGAGGTTTCCGGATCATTGCAAATGCCATCGTACACGTTGTAATAATAGGGGATGCTACGATCCACCATGTGAAGAATACCATTTCGAGCAGTAATATTTGGAGTTGAAATAGGCACACCTCCAAATGATAATCCTATCATTTTCTTCACTTTAAAATTCAACATAAGGATGTTTTGGTTGGTAGATTCAGTTACTGAAAAAGGATATCGTGCAATATGATTCTTCAAAAACGCCGATTCAACAATGGAATCACCGGAAGGTGATTCGCATAAGCTCAATAGGGAATCTTTGTTGAAGCTACCATTTAAGGGTGCCCAAACCGTAAAAGATTGATTCGAATTCAAGTAATCCGCATAGGAAACCGTTGACAGATTATTATGATTATAAAGATGTGTATTTTCCAGAACAGTCTTAAAATCGCTTAAATTCGAGTTGTTCTTAATCTGGTCCCATATAGACAGATCGGAGGAAATGATCGGATCGGTGTTATAATGGGCGTCCCAGTTATCACTGCAAGAACTTAAGGTAAGGAGCGTAATGCTCACAACAATTCCAGCCAGAAATATTTTAAATGAATGCTTGTTCATATTTGGATTTCTTTAATTCGTTAATGTGTATCCTCACCATTATCAAAAACACTCTTGGGGCAGAGTTCAATATAGTCGAATGCAAATTCAGCTTTTGGATTTTCTAGTACCTGTCGGATATGCAAATAATTGTCTTCATCAGCAGACAAGTACCGCGTCGTCAAAATACAGCGGAATGTTGCAGCTGAATTGCGGAAGCTGGGGCTGCCATTCTTCATAATGGAATCAGGGCCTTTCATATATCCACGGTTATGCATGGCTTTATCTGTAGCCTTATTAGTTTCCGTATTAGTAGCGTCTGCAATCCAACCAATGGCATTATTGAGAGCATTAACACGAAGATCCAATGGAATTCCACAAGTAGAGAATGGCTTTATCCATGATCCATTCGAGCGCCTTTTAAAAATTGTTTGAATGACGCCACGGGTACTCATGGCACAATAACCAAGACGGATTTCATACGTACCCTCAGGTACGGGAGGCAATTTAAAGGTGAAGTCATATTGACCCAACAATACAACCTCATCGCCTTGATAACTGTCAAAGTCCGTATGGCGGTTTCGGACAGAAACGAATGTTTTATCTGAAAACGACCAATCTTTAACCGAGCCGCCCTTGAATGCCGTACATGTTGCTGTTCCGGCACGTCCGCGAGCACCACTAGACATGAAATCCGAAGAAAGCGTAGTCGCGTCAAATCGGAAACGACAATTGAAAACGATATCCTTAGTTTGAGTACTGTAAGTCAAGATATCATCAATGTAATGATACACGCCGTTCAGCGCATTTTGTCCTTTTTTTGAATCGGAAGGGGCTCCAATTTTAACACCTCTTACTGTAAAATTGGCTCCTACACCTTTTCGATTCAAGAACAAACCCTCCGAGGGAGAACTAACCTGCACAACGGTATGCGGACACAATGTTTCGTAGGTATCTGTTGCATCCATATTTTTGACTTGCATCAGCCGTTTTACTTCACCCGAAATAGTCAATTCATTATAGTTGCCCAACCGATCCAAAAAATGATACGCAATAAATCGATTCAGGGGGTTTTTTCGATTTGTCCAATCCTGATCGTACAAACCGGCATCTTTTGGATATGTTAAATCGTAAACACTCTTGGCATAAGCTTTCAACTCTGCGATGGTCCGAATATTCTGTTTTTGTGCAAATACAGAATCCGTCTCGACAAATGCGGTGTACATGAATTTGCGTGCTTTCATAAAAAAGCCTGTTTCCCATTCATTTCCGGTATGATAAAGAATTCCAAGTTCAACAGAATCACTACTGCAGGAATACGTAGGATCCAAATACTTACTTGTTAAGACATCCAGTCCCGTTAGTTTCATGGCTTGACAAAACAAGGTGATGGTAGTATCTTTTTCCAAGATAGTCGGCAATAGATCATTACTGGATGTCAACACGCGGTCAATCGTATGCACTACACCGTTTTCCACAGAATCATCTCTAGTTATAATCTGGGAATTCATGTTAATGAAATACTTAACATTCTTCTGGGCATCTGTATCACAAGTCAGACTCAGGTATCGGTCATTCATGTTCGTGGTCGAAATAACACCGTCGTTCATATCTGTCGTAAAGTAAGTTACCTTAATTAAATGACTAAAAGCCAAGGTATCGCATTCGCTTCTTGCCAGTTGAGACACCGATGTCAAACCTCTACTCTGCAAGTAGCTGTTCATCGCCGTATTCGTCGGTGCAAAACAGGTGTAGGTGCCGTATGTTGAAAGTAAATCGTATATTTCGGCACGTTGAAGTACTTCAATGAAATCACTAAACTTTTCATTACGGTTTTGCAAATAGTCCGTAACCATTTCGCCTGTGAAGGTGTAAAAGGTAGTATCGCCATCTGCGATTACATCTTTACAACTTGTGATCGAAAATTGCAGAACCAAAAAGGCAAAACAAAGCCACAGAAGGTGCTTAACGTTCAAATGCTTATTCATTTTCATAGTATTATTCGGTAATGGAGGAAGAGGTTTCAGTATTGTAGGCAGGATTCTGATGTAAGAAGGTATCGACTTTCAACTCGTTTTCGTTGTAAGGAAAATAAAGTGTATTCGGGGATGCCATTTTTAACCGAATGGCACTTTGGTTGTCAGAATACTTAATGATGGAATAATTAATAAGTCTGGAATTATTCCCATCGCGTCGAGCTAATCGAACTAAATCGAACCAGCGTTTGCCTTCAAACAGCAGTTCTCGCTGACGTTCTTTTAGTACAAGGCCCTCCATGGCGGTGCGAGACATGGTGTAGTTGGCAAACGCTAAGGTGTCGCGACTAGTGGGAGTAAAATTATTAGCCCGGTTATAGACTGCTGAAATCAAGGAAAAGGCTGTGTGATATCCTTGTAATTGCTCTGAATTAAGGGAATCTGGCTTGAAGTTACCCGCTCTGGCAACTTCGCACTCGGCCTTCATCAACATAATATCGGTCAAACGGTAAATAATCCAGTTTGCATATTCCGTAGTTCGACGGCTATAAGAAACAACAGGATTATCAGCGGTATTATTGAACATAATGGCCAACCGACAATACTTATCAATGGCGTACATGCCACCGACATCTTCCATTGCTTCCAAGTAGCGACAATCCGTTTTCTTGAACAGGGTGTTCATATTAATTAAGACGTCTTTAAAAAGGAATTCGGAGGCACTGAGGAAACCGACATCGGAAGAAGAACCGTAATATTTTGTCACGAACGAATTCTTCACGGATTGATTTTCTGTAAATGATAGCTCAAAAATACTTTCGAAAGAATGACCAGTTCCAAATATCTCGTTATACGCATTCCCTACATAACTACCGGAAATTTGTTCGGTTATGAGCGGATAGGTTGAAAATAATTTTATCTTGCTTCCAGTTCGATCCTTTTCGTCCTCATACTGTTTCTTCTTGGAGTCAATGACCAAATCGCAGTATTTGATGGAATTGGAATAATCTTGCTTCCACAAATACATGTCAGCTAAAAGGGCGTGGATGCCGGTGCGGGTAATTCGACCCGAATTTTGGTCTTCTACCGCATAACGATTAACAGCATCGTCCATAACTAGTTCAAGATCTTCAACCAGGCAAGTCAGGACAGAATCAAACGAAGAAGCTGGAATCTTATACTCTTGATTGTCATCTATGGAGGGTTTTGTAACAAATGGAACATCCCTAAACGTACGGATTAGATAAAAATAACATAGATCTCGAATAGCAGTAACTTCGGCTATAGTCGCCTTTAGCTGTGACTCCGTATAGTTCGGGTCTATTTCTTGTACTTGTGGAGCATAATAAAGCACCGTGTTACAACGGTTTATGACTTGATAGAAGCAGGTCCAACTTGTCAAATTACTGGAAGGAAGAATGTTCCCCTTCAGTGCTTGACTTTCCGATTCGGGTGTTGACATTCCTTGAATAATGTTATCGGAGCGCATTTCACCCCAAAGAGCCATCCGATTTATGCAATCAGGCTTCTCCAATGCGGTATAGCAACCAATTACGGCACTTTCAACATCCGCTTTTCCAGTCCAGTAGTTCTCAAGGACGATGTCATTCGGAGGAAGGATATTCAGAAAATCGGAGCAAGAGGCCAAGCCCAATCCCAAAAAACAAGCTAAACCAATGATTTTGATATTTTTCATAATAGATTATACTAAATTGGATTAGAATGCAATAGTGACACCAGCAGTGATGGATTTCGAACGAGGCGTTTGAGAATCGTCAGATACAACTCCATAATTTCCGTACCCGACCTCGGGGTCCGAACCTGAGTAATTTGTTAGAAAAAATAGGTTATTTGCACTCACGTTTATCCGAACCTGAGACAAACCTAACGAACGAATTAGCTTCGGATCCATTGAATAGGATAGTTGTGTGTAATTCAAACGCATAAAGGAGCCGTCCTCGACAAAACGATCACTGCCCAAAAAATTATATCCATATTTGAACAATGCTCTAGGGACATTTGTCAAGTCGCCTTCTGTGCGCCAACGCCAGTTTACTGTTCGGCTTTGATTGTTGTTGTTGTACATACTTTCAGCATTCATACGGGCCTTATTAATAATTTTGTTTCCTGCACGGAAATTAAATTGATTGTTTAATGTTAACCTTCCGTATGAAACCTTAAAGCCAAAACCACCGGTTATTTTGGGGAGTGAACTTCCCAAGTATACAATATCCAACTCATTAATATTACCATCATGGTTGATATCTTCGTACTTGGCATCCCCACCTTTGAATTTATACTCCGCTGTCGTTCCATAACAGAACGTCATTGGTTTGATTCGGCCGTTTTCATCCAAAACAACTTTACCGTCTGCGTTCCGGACTACCGGAGCATTGGGCCCGCTGACACCGACTATCTCGGTTTCAGAGTATTTACTATATTGATATACATTTTGATATCGGAAGCCAAAAATGGATCCAAATGCATTATTGAGCTGAACACGTGAAAGATATGAGCCATTCGAGCGGTCGAACTTGCTGTTGAGACTGGCTAAAACCGTCTTGTCCATTTCGGTGATTTTATTAATATTGTTTGCAAAGGACAAGTTGAAATCTATGGAAAGCTTCCCTTTTTTTAGGAGTCCGTTGCCATTCATATTTAGCTCCCAACCATTGTTCATCATACTTCCCATGTTCTGCACAGCCAAAGAGGAATAACCAGAAGTGGTCGGAATTGCACGGTCTTTCATCAACAAATCCGTGGTTTTTTGATTGTACAGGTTAATGTCCGTTGTGACTTTATCATCAAAAAAACCTAAATCAAAGCCAATGTTCCAAGTTTCTTTGGACTCCCATTTCAAGTTGCTTAATCGAATGTTGCTCGAGTATATGGAGGATAAACCCATATACGAATCGTCAGGAGTATACTTACTGAAATATAGGTATTCCTTATCAGGCTGTTTACCGACTTTTCCCCATCCCGGCCGAATGGACAGCATGGATAACCACTTAATATCCTTTAAAAAATCTTCGTCGGAAGCATTCCATCTTAAGGACACGCCAGGAAAATTCCCCCAACGTTGCTGGGGTCCGAATTTGGTAGAGCCATCTCTACGTAAAGTAAAATCGGCCATGTATTTGCCCATGTAGGCATAATGCGTAGAAAAAGCGAAATAGATGCTTCGCCCTTGACCTGCACTAGTGGAGAATCCATTGATGAGGGCATCGGCTGCGGTGGAAGTTACCGTTCCTGTGGGTAAGCCATGTATGGCTGTAAACTGTGAGCTGGAATTTTCGGAAGACGTCTGACCGCGTAACAGCATCTGCAAGGAATGATCCTTATTCACAAAATGCGGTGTAAAGGTGATAGTGTGTGTCGTGGTGATACCCAACTTTTTATATGCATCATCAGAAGAAGAGTTCGCATTCCCGTCAGCCCAACCCAAAGAGACTAAAGATACCGGATAAAAAGCATTATTGGTCTTGTTAAAAATATCGAAAAGAATTTTCCCTTCATATTTCAACTGTGTTTCATCAACTTCGGTACCTAGTAAATTATAAACCAATTGGAATTCAGGTTGAATACTGTTACTTCTTTCTCTGTTCGTTGCTTGATAAGCCAAAGCCACTGGATTCACCATATCGCGTTGGTCGTTCAACTGACTAGATACTGAAGTCAACATGTTGTAATACTCACCTGTGGAAACCCCATTCGCATCTTGTTCATAGATGGATAAGTTGGGCATTTTGTTATAGGCAGCGCTAAGTATACCCCACTTAGTTAACTCAGTATTAGTAAAGTTCTTTTGGTTGTCCGTATAGGTCATCGAAAAATTGGAAACAAACTTGATGCGGTCGGATACGAAATAATCCAATGCCACACGGGTAGAGAATCGTTCCAAGCTTTGAGCAATGACTGAACCGGTTTCCTTGTCATAGCCACCGGAAATACGGAAGCTCGCACGCTCACCACCACCCATAATGGAAACAAAATGATTTTTAAATTCACCAATCTGAGTGACTGCTTTCAGCCAATCGGTATTGTTGTTGTACATTTGGTATTCCGAATAGGTCGGATCATAGTTGAACTCTCTGATGTTGGATGCTGCATCGCTCAGTGCGGTGTTGAAATAAGCTTCCTTCATGAGCATGGTATATTCGTCACCATTCATCATTTTATAACCAGTCGGCTGCTTGGTGAGGGTTGTGCGGTACGAATAAGTCACTTTAGAACGACCGCGTGCTCCACGCTTGGTCTTTATATCAATAACCCCGTTTGATCCTTGAGAGCCCCAGATGGCAGTGGCAGCCGCATCCTTCAGTACGGAAATACGTTCAATGTCTTCCGGGTTCACATTCAACAACTGTGCAAACTTCTCGTCGTTCGCATTATTGAAATCGAAGCTGCTGCTCTCATCCGTTACAAAAACATTGCCATCCACGACGATCAACGGTTCTGAATTTCCACTAATGGAGGAAACGCCACGAAGCCTCATGCTGGTTCCTGCTCCCAGATTCCCTGAATTGGCGACGATGTCCAAACCAGCAATTCGACCTTGAAGTGCTTCATCAATGGTCGTGAAAGGCAGACCTTCGAATTCCTTGGCATCAATGGTCTGTGTAGCACTGGATACTTCCCTTTGAGGAATGGCAAGACCTCCCCCCTCAAACTTCTTTTTGGCAGTTACCACAACATCTCCCAGATTGGTAGCGCTAATCATTTTAATTTTATAGGAAGTTCCATTTATCGGAAGAATAGTTGGTCTATAACCGACCATGGCCACTCTGATCCGATCTTTCGGATTAATCAAACGAATGGAAAAATTGCCGTTAACATTGGTTATGGTTTGCGCAACAATACGGTTTGAAGCGTCAATTTCCACAACATTGACATTCACCATGTCACCGAATTCATCGTAGACATATCCGCTCAACATGGTTCCTGCAGACTGTGCCAAGACAATTTCTGGCACCATTAGTGAAAACAGCAGCAAACAACTTACAACTATATTTCTCATGGATTTACTTTATTTTTTTTGCCAATTTCTTTTTTACAACTTTCGTATGCAAGAGATCAGATTGCACTCTGGAATACATCAAGGGTCTGTCGATTTGATGGATGACCGCATAGGCAGATGTTTCGATTTCGGTGGCACTGACTGCATCTTTATTGTTTAACTGATATTCTCTTGCCATCAGATTGCAAATATTTGGATTATTGACCACATGAGCGGTATCGCCGGCACCATCAATTATTTGGATGCCGCTGTTGTCGGCCGTAACATCGAGTTTCATAAATTGATTCGTGGAGGGATTAATAATAGCGGTTTCGAAATTTCCAGTAATGTTTCCGCTGCCGATATAGACTGAATTGTCCTGGATATGATACTTGAGGAAATTATTGATTATTAGTGTCAAACTGTCTTTTACCTTTACATTAGTAACCGTGTCAATTGCTGCCCATGTCGGCAGATTTAAAGCCTTGATCGATTCATTAACAGGCACGTAGACCGTATAATGATAGGTGTTGAATAAGCTGATGTTTTTACTTACGCAAGCAAATTTGTCATGTACAGTTTCCAGATAATCACTTCCAGATAACAAATCACGAAAAGCACTAAATTCTTCATGTTCGTTCAGAACATCGTAAACAGAATTTCTACCGGACATCAAGGGCTCATCGTTCGGTTCTAAGGAGGGCTCATGGCCGATAATATAAGTCTTACCATTACCGTCGCTGGACTCATCGTAGATCTTTGCTACAGTGATGGGACTTCCTTTTTCAATCTGAAACCCTCCGGAAACTTGCATGTGCCCCTCACCCTGTGAGGCTTGGCTTATCTTCAGGGCTCCTCCACCTTTCGTTTGATAGTATATATTACCGTCTTCTACATTACCGATAACCGTATGATAATCCAACATATCTTGCAAACGATCAATTATTTGAGCGTAGCTGGCCATTTTGATGGAATCACCAATGGTACCAGTCGTTAAATCATAATTCCAAATACTGGCTTTTACTTTTCCAGAAGTCGTAACTACCTTGTTGTCATAATAAAACTTGAACAATTTGGTCTTGGTCTGTCCGAAAGACACCGGATCGATATACCTGGTTAATGCCTCGTTGGTTGGAATAAAAAAACTGTAACGGGTATCCATAGAGTTTAGATAGGCATAATATTCCAACTCTTCGATGGCCCAATAAAAGATATTCATATTCTTATCGATCAGGGCTGGAAAAGAAACGGAGGCGTACGCAGTCGGACTGAACACCTTGTTGGTGAGAAATACAGCTCCGTTGCAACCCAGATATACGCTGTCCACAAAATCAGGAGCGAGACCTATCTCATTGCTGGCATCATTCAACACAGTTGAAAATTTACTGGGTACGCAGCTAACAAAGGAGTTCTGCATGTTGTTGTTGATCAACTTGGCAAGGACATCAATTGGCACATTCTCGGGAGTACCGAATTTATCCATCAAGACTCGCCCACCTTCATTATTCCAATAACGGTTCAAAGCATCATTGCTGGGAACCATCATTACGCCCATATCTTCCTGAAGAGCCACTTCACTACTCACTGAAGTGACCGTACTGGAGAAAAATCCGTTCCATCCTGGATCAAATTTTAACTGACCAGGAACAGGACTTCCGGATGGTGTGAGTGATACGGGCATATCAGATTGAGAACGTACTGAAAAATAACGCTTCTGATAGACCGAATCGTTTTTTCCATACAAACGGTTGTAATTGGCAGAAGCACTTTCACTGTAATAAGGAGCCGAAAAACGTTCCAACAATTGGCTGTAGGCAGTCGTTGTCGGCTTTTTTCTGATAATTTCAGCCATATTATCCAGTGGTATCATTACCTCGCTCATATCTTGAATAAAGCCGTTCAGGCACTTCTGATCCTTCTTCTTGATGGTCACCCCATTAACACTGGCATCACCTGGTTGGCGGACTGTGGTATGGTTTAACAGGAAATCGTAATCGCTGTTTGTAATCCTGTTTTTTTCCAGTTGCACTTCCAGAAAATGAATCATAGGAGAAACTGTCAAGTCTTTCATACAAATGATACCGTCCTGTCTGTCCTTGAATTTTGCCCAATATGGAGTGCTCGGCATTTCCTGAGGATATATTTGAGGAACAGAGTCATAAATGGATAGTGCTGTTAGACGGCGCATGCAATCACCTTCAGTAGGACCTTCAGTACTTGACAGGGTCGTGGTTTGATATGCATTATTAATCATCGCTCCGTTCAACAATAATTTCTTTTGAGCCAGCGAAAACTCTGAATAGCTTTTCACGCCCCAATTGTTGTGAGCAAAAAATCGATTAAAGGCATCGTCATCGGCAACGAAAAGCGTTTTACTACCCGTTTTGGAAAGCACTTCCTTATAGTCAAGATCATCTATCAATTTTACAAAATTGGTATATCGACCTTCATCTTTCAGGTAATCGTAAACACTATTCCCTAACCAACTTGGAAACTTTATGTCTTGATCAAACTGGGTACAGGAGTAAAAGCCTCCGCACACCAACAATAGGACACCCGCTATCAACCAACGCTTATAGTGACAACGTTGCAGCAATTTGTCAATCATACTATTAAATTTTAGGTTCTCTTTTCAGAAACAAACGTACTTCTAATTAAATTCTACAATACGTATATGCTGTTGTTTATTTAGGTACGTCCCGTTGCTTCGGACATTTATTAAAAAATACAAATATATATGATATTTTCCAAATAAATTGCCACTTCACTGCTTTTCATATTATCTAAAACCATAATTAGAATACCCAGAATTTAAAATGGATGAAAATTGATTCCATTACATTCGTATACATGAATGTGTCTCATAAATCAATCGGGAATAATGCAAAACGCAAATGAATTAATGCGATAGAATGAGAAAATAATGAACATGGGCATGATTGCTGACCGGACCTCCACCCATTGGGGAAAAGACCGGCCTTGGATTCTGTGGACGGCATCAAACTTGCGGTTAGCATCCTTCCCATGCTAACGTACTTTGCCAGTGTTGCTTGAAATCCAGATACAGGAAGACCTGGAAATACGTAGAAAAAATAATAATCACTATAAACAACAATTACTTTGAACATGAGACGATTCAAAAACATTTTTCTTTACCTTTCTTTAAGTTGCTTAACTGCTTCCGCTTATGGACAAACCTCCAGTCGGACGTACACGAACGCCGTTATTCCCGGTGACCATTCCGATTGTACGCTAACCAAGATCGGAAACGATTTCTATACGACTGGATCCTCATTCAACCCGACACCTGTGATTTACCATTCCACCGACATGGTACATTGGGAAGCGATTGCACAACCTGTTTCAGCCGCCTGGTCTGAGTACGGCGATAAGGATCATGCAGGTTGCTGGGGAGGTCAGATGGTGTATTACAACCAAAAGTATTGGGACTTCTTTTCCCAGGGCGGAACCATGTGCTATGTCACAGCTGATAAACCGGAAGGTCCCTGGAGCATGCCCGTACGAATCAGGAATCCCAAAGAGTTGCCCTACTCGTTGGGGTATGACAACTCCATTTTCATTGATGACGACGGGAAATGGTACATGGTGGTGAAAAATGGCAAACCCAACAATGGGATCGTTGAACTCGGAAAAGATGGACAACCCACCGGATTGGTTTATAATTTGAACTGGCTAAACCCCGAAAACAGGAACTTCCCGTTCAGTTGGGCCGAAGGTCCCGTCATGTGGAAGCACAACGGTTTTTATTACTATTCTTGTGCTCACGATGTCAGTGGTGGCCAAAAAGTAATCCGAAGCCTGACACTGACGGCTGATTCTACCGCATGGACCATACCTGTCGACTTCTTCAATGAAAAAGATCCAGGTAAGCCGACCTCTATTTTCTCAGGCCCCAATCACTCCTCGGCAGCAGTTAAACTGAACGATGGAACCCAATGGGTATTGCACCCCGTTTGGGCCAGAGCCAATCAGGGCGAATGGCTTGGACAAGGCAGACAAGGCATCTTGAATCAGATCCGATACTCAGCCGACGGCAGTGTCTTAGCGGATTATCCGACAAACAAATCGTTCACCGCACCGGCACTTCCCTCGGGTGGCATTCCCTGGATGGTTCCGAAATCGGACTTCTTCGATTCTGACAAGCTTAATCCTGAGTGGTCCTTCCTTGGATATACGGCAACGAACACCCATTCCCTGATCGAACGTAAGGGATGGTTGCGCATGCGGCCCAGAAGTGCCACTCGGCTGAATACAATGATCAAAACGGATGCGGAACATAATTACACCTTGATAACCAAGATCGAATTCAAGCCTCAGAACATGAACGATGAAGCCGGCCTACGCATCATGAATGGTGATGAACTCCTGTTTGTCAAACTTTGCCTGACTAAGGACAGTGCCTCCAATAACGTGATCCGATTCAGCTTTGAGAATACAACCTATTCTGTTGATCACAAGACAGGAGCTGCTGTTTGGTTGAAATTACAGCGAAACGATCATGTCATGATCGCCTATTACAGTACGGATGGTTTGAAATGGAGTACCATTGGCGGAAGCATCAATGTAGCAAAACTGGACAATTACAGTAAGGATTTCAACGGTTGGTGCGGAAACCGTCAAGGCCTTTATGTTCAGGGTTCAACCTTTGCTGATTTTGATTTGTATATTTATAGGGATGCCTATACGACTACACCGGCCAATAGCCCTGCCAATTGGTATGGAACGACTGAGGGACGAACAGATAAAGGTGAAAAGGTATTGGAAAACATTCACGATGGTGACTGGGCCATGTATGCAGGCGTCGAATTCAGAAAAAAAACCTGCAAAAATGTACAGATAAAGGGCATTCCATTAACAAAAGATGCCGTTATTGAGGTTTGGGCTGACTCACTTGATAACGGATACAAAATTGCCACTTTTAACGTAAAGTCTGCTTTGAAAAATGCAGGACAATTTGAGACGTATGCCGTCAAATCTAAAGAAATAACGGGTAGGCACGATATCTACTTAAAATTCAAAGGAAATAATACGAAAGAACTTATTAAACTGCAAAGCCTTAAATTCGATTAATAAAGTCAAATAAAATGAACTATAAGTCCTTGCTTTTAACATTATTGCTTTCTGCGTCAACCTTGGTTAACGCCCAAGATAAATTGTATCCGAATACCTTCCCCCTCTCCGCTGTAACCTTGTTGGATGGCCCCTTCAAACATGCACAAGATCTCAATGTTCAGACCCTGCTTAAATACAATACTGATCGCCTGCTGGCCCCCTATCGGAAAGAAGCAGGTTTGAGCGCCAAGGCTTTGCAATATGGCAACTGGGAAAGCGATGGGTTGGGTGGTCATATTGGCGGACATTACCTGACCGCAATGGCCATTCACTATGCCGCCACCGGTAATGCCGTCTTGAAGCAACGCATGGACTACATGGTATCCGAGCTCAAAGCATGCCAGGATGCCATGGGTGTCAAGTATCCGGCTTGGGGAGTAGGTTATTGCGGTGGTGTGCCCAACAGCGCCTCGGTCTGGCCAGTCGTAAAAACGGGCAACATGGGACCCATCTGGAGCAGCTGGGTCCCTTGGTACAATTTGCATAAAACATTCGCCGGCCTTAGAGATGCTTGGTTATATGGCGGTAATGCCGATGCCAGAACTGTTTTCTTGAAATTTTGCGACTGGGCAGTCAACCTGACTTCGGGCTTGACGGATGCCAAGATGGAAGAGATGCTAGGTAACGAACATGGTGGTATGAATGAGGTTTTGGCCGATGCCTATCAGATGACCGGTCAGTTGAAATACCTAACCGCAGCCAAACGATTCTCTCACAAGATGTTGTATAATTCAATGTCAAAAATGGTAGACAATCTTGACAATATTCATGCCAACACTCAAGTGCCCAAAGCCGTTGGTTTTGAACGAATTGGTGAAATCAGCGGTGATGCAGGTTACCTCAAGGCAGGCAGTTTCTTCTGGGAAACCGTCACTGGCAAAAGGAGCTTGGCATCTGGAGGGAACAGCAGACAAGAGTTTTTCCCCACGGCATCGGCCTGCATCGATTACATCAATGTGGTGGAAGGACCCGAAACGTGCAACACAAACAACATGTTAAAACTGACAGAAGTTTTGTTCCGGCTGAATCCACTGGCTAAATATGCAGATTATTACGAACGGGCACTTTACAACCATATTCTTTCTTCACAACACCCTGTTCATGGTGGTTATGTCTATTTCACCCCTGCCCGTCCACAGCATTACCGGGTATATTCCGCACCTGAGAAAGCGATGTGGTGTTGTGTAGGTACCGGTATGGAGAACCATGGGAAATATGGTGAGTTCATCTATTCGCATAAAAACGACTCCCTTTTCGTAAACCTTTTTATTGCTTCCACCTTGAACTGGGAGGATAAAACCGTGAAAATCAAGCAAGAGACGATCTTCCCCTACGAAGAAGAAACCAAACTGACCATTACCGAGGCCAGCAACAGCACATTTAGCCTGTTGATCCGCTATCCATCGTGGGTTTCTGCTGGTCAGTTAAAGATTATGATCAACGGTGAAAACATCACAATTACCCAGACCCCTCAGTCGTATGTAGAACTTAAAAGGAACTGGAACACCGGAGACATCGTCGAAGTACAGTTTCCCATGCACAATAAAGTGGAAGAATTGCCTAATGTGCCTTCTTATGTGGCCTTTTTACACGGCCCAATCTTGCTAGGTGCAAAGACTGGTAATACTGATTTGGCTGGATTAGTTGCCGATGATGGTCGTTGGTCGCATATAGCCGGCGGCACAAAATTTTCAGTAGCCGATGCTCCTACATTGGTAGATGACAATCGTGCCACATTAGGAGACAAACTTGTACCTGAAGTAGGTAAACCATTCAAATTCAAATTTGTAGGGATTCAATATCCTTTGAACGGCGCAGAGACACTTGAACTGGAACCATTCTTTACAATTCACGACTCGCGATACATGATGTATTGGATGAATCCGACAATAGCACAGTATCAATCAGTCATTGACTCTCTAAAAACTATTGAAACCGCAAAATTATTACTTGAGAATCGAACGTTGGATTACATTCAACCCGGCCAACAGCAGCCTGAAGCGGACCATGTCCTTCTCTCGTCCAATTCTTTTTCTGGTACTAATTCGAATGAATTCTGGAGAGATGCCCGAGATGGCGGTTATTTCAGCTATAAAATGGGCACAAAGGGTTTGAACAATCTGTCTTTATTCGTACGTTATTGGGGAAATGATGGTGGAAACAGAACCTTCGATATTTATATCGACAATATAAAATTTGTGACCGAAAATATATCCGGCAAATGGAATGTAAACGATTTCAAGAATGTAGAATACCTTATACCGGACTCTCTTGTTGCCGGAAAAACGTTCATTCGAGTAAAGTTCCAAGCCAGAGCTGGGAATGTTGCTGGGGGAGCATTCTTTATCCGATTGTTAAAGAATGATGTAACTGGCCTTAAGGCTAATAAGCAAACAAATTCTACTGTTCAGATTATTGGGCAAAATGGTTCGATCAAGCTGTCCAATTTTCAGGAAGGGTCCAGAATTCAGATATTTGATTTATCCGGCAGAATGTTAAAATCGGTTTATGCCGGCAATGATGAATTAAAGGTTGATATCCATTCAGGAATGTACATCGTTACATTCCTGAATGGTACCAATCAAAAATTATCAACCAAACTGGTCAGAGTATCTTAACGGAACATGAATTTCGAGCGAGGGATCCTCACCCGGAATTCAGGACTCGGAAGGCGTTATACTGAATCGTTTCTTATAAACGGTACTGAAATATCCCACACTGGAAAATCCACACATTTCACTGATTTCAGTAATGGTGTAATTCTTGGTTTTGAGCAATTCGACAGCATATTCGAGCCTGATAGACTTGATGTAATCCACAGGCGATTGGTCGGTCAGTGCTTTAACTTTCTTATATAGTAAGGATGAACTTACATTCATGGCAGAAGCAAAATCATCCTTGCTGAATTCGGAGTTCGATATATTTTCCCGAATGACCAACAGCATTTTCTTCAAGAATTTATCATTCTGTTCGTTGTTCAATATCGGTTCTTCTACCTTTCCATCAATCAACTTCAGCGTCTTATTATAAACAATGTTCCGGTTTCGCACGATGGTCTTGATTCGTTGGATCAGCAAACCCATATCGAAGGGTTTGGTCAGATAATCGTCAGCGCCCAGGCCTAGGCCATTCAACTGCTCTGCCTTACCGGTCAATGCTGAAAGCAAAACAACCGGAATGTGGCTCGTTTCAAAACCGTCCTTTATTCGTTGGCACAATTCGAAACCGTCCATATTCGGCATCATGATATCTGAGACAATCAGATCTGGAATGTTCTTTTGCACAAAGTCCCACGCTACCTGACCATCAGAAGCTGTTTCTACCACGAAACTTTCTTCAAGGGCATCCTTCATAAATCGACGCAACTGATCGTTGTCTTCGACTATAAGGATGCGCATCTCATTTTCTTTTTGGGTTTCACTTACCGGTTCACTCTCTGTTTCTTGCTTCGTCAGAACAGTATTATAATCCAGTTCGACTTGGGTTAGCAACCCACCTTCGGTATGCGGAATGGTCACTCGGAATAAAGAGCCTTCCCCCTCCTTACTGGTCAGTTCGATCTGCCCACCATGCATGTCAACGTATTTTTTAATCAGCAGCAGGCCAATTCCCGAACCTACAATTTTGCTGTTTACCGCATTGTCACCTCGGAAAAATTCATTAAACAAACTGCTTTGTGCTTTACGACTGATCCCGATTCCGAAATCTTGCACCTCGAAAACCCAATGATCGGGTTGTTGAATGAAACGTATGATAACTTTGCTTTCCGTTTTAGAATATTTGACGGCATTGGAAATTAAATTGTCAAAAATACTCACCAATTTTACTTCATCTATCGCGGAATAATATTCTTTTACATTTGATTCAAAGACAAGTTCGATTTGTTTTGTCTTTGCAAAAAACATAAACAAGTCGACGGATTGACGCGCCAATTTCACTAAATCAACGTTCTTCAAACTCAATACATCCCGGCCAATATCCACTTTTTGAAAATCCATCAATTGGTTGATTACTGCCGAAAGTTTCTGAACGTGTTCCATCGAAAGACTCAGGAACTGTTTACCCTTTCCGGTTAGTTTGGTTTCTTTACGCAATTCTTCGATTGGTGCCTGAATCAACGTAAGCGATGTTCTGATTTCGTGTGCAGTGTTCGTAAAGAATCGTACTTTTTTTTCAGAATGAATTTTGTTAAGATGTTCGACATAATAGGTCAATGCGAAATAAAGCAACCCACTTATAAAGATCAGGCTCAATAGAAAAAACCACCAACGCTCCCAAAATGGAGGTACGATTATAATTTTCAGATGTCTTTCCGCAATTATTTTCGTCATAGAACTATCGTACATTCGGATTTTCAGGGTAAATGTTCCACTCGGCAGATTGGTATAGGTGATGAAGCGGCTTTGGCTAGGAATGCTCCAGCTATCGTTCATTCCCTCTAGCCTCCAGGAAAATCGACTATAATTGAAACCAGCCACCAAGGGCAATAGTTCCACATTGATGGTATTTTGAAAGTATTTCAGTTTTATCACTTTAAGGCTGTCAATCTTTGAGGAAAGCTTATAAACAACACTATCCCGTAAAGAACGGCCGGAGATGTTGATATCTTCTAAAAAGATTTTCCCAGAGCCCGTCGTCTCATTTTTATTTCCGGGAGAAAACTGAACTGCTCCGTTATTGGTACCCCAAATCAAATCACCGTTTTTTAGTATGCAGCTTGCATTGCTGTTAAAGGATAGTCTTGAAAGTTGCTCCAATTCCTGAAGAGGAGATATTGTCATCTTAATCGGATCGAACTTGCATAAACCATTTTCCGTACCCAGCCAAAATACACCATGCAAATAATTTATGCTATTGACGAAATTTGAGTTGAGACCTTCTTTTATGCCGAATTTTTCGATTTTCTTTGTTTTTAAATTGTAGTTCATCAAGCCTTCACCATGGGTGCAGAACCAGATAACATCCTTTATTTTGAGTGCATTATAGGATGGATAACCATCCAAAAGCACCTTCTGAACACCGGAACGTTTATCCATCATGCACAAACCAAAGGAACAAACCAAGAGCATTTTATCTTTCGATATTTCTAAAAAAGAACACACTGATTGCCCATCATAGGTCCTGAATCGATTTTCTTTAACGATAAAACAGGCGGTCATGGTAGGTACCCCGCCTATCCAAACATTTCCCTCACTATCAGTATATAATGCCATTACGAAGTTGCTCCTGAGTTGACCATTGGTATTGCTTTCCGTATAGTGTTCAACTTCCATACCCGACTTTTCATCCAGCACATACAGACCGGAAGCGTAAGACCCTGCCCAGATATGACCTGCATTGTCTTCACATAATGTCATGAATACCTGTGCCTGCTCCCTTTTGTTGTTGTAATATGCATTCCATTGATTGGAAGTAGGGTTCCATGAGCAAATGCCATTATTCGTAGCAAACCAGTATTTTCCGGTTTTATCCTGAATAATTTTGTTAACATTATTATCAATTAGAGAATTTTTATTGTTGATACCATGGGTGAAATGTTTTAGATTTGAACTGTGTTGATCAAAATAAGAAACGCCACCCGTATAAGTCGCCACCCAAACACGTCCATTCTTAAGGTACAGTATGTCATATACTCCATTACCCTTTAAAGAGAATGGGTCATCAAAATTCTCCTTACTGACATTGACTACGCTTAAATTCCGTTTATTTAGTTCCCACAACCCCTGTCCATCAATCCCAAAAAGCAAGGTAGAATCGGATATTGCGTCAATGGCCAATACCGGCTGTGTGGGTAATACATTTTGTTTTAACTTACCAACCGTTTTTGTTTTGAAGTCATAGGTGATTACTCCATTTGAAATGGTTCCAATCCAAAGTTTCTGGAAGGTTTTATCAAGAAACAGACAGGAGGTGACATAAGCAGGCATTGATTTATTCAAAAACAAAGTGGACCTCTTCTTTGTTTCGATGTTTGTCAGAAATACACCTTTTGCGGTTGAAAGGATAATCCTGTCAGCATCTTTCCAAGTCATTTTATATACTTCATCCGTTAAAGAACCAACTTTACTTAACTTTTTGTTTCTAAGAATATATACTCCAAAGTTCGTACCAATCCAAAAGCAACCGTTTTTATCGACCAGAATGTTGCTGATGTTCGCATACTTGTTATCAAATAACGATCTTAAATCAACCTGAAATTCGAAACGATTTTTAACCGCGTTATAATAAAAAAATTGACCGTTATTGGTATATGCAAAAAGGCCATAATGACTATAGGTCAACTGTACGTTTAAAAAACCGAAATTGATAAAGGGGAGTTGGTATATCCTGTAATCATCGTTGGTCAGTCTTAGAATGCCCATTTTCGAGGATGCCCATACAAATCCATCGTTATCGGTACATAAGGATGAAGACTCTCTTATGGAGATATTATAGAGATTGTTGATACTGTAGAAATTCCTTTCAACAGCTGAAGATTCAAAAAAAGTCAGGAATCCTACTAGGATAAGTAGCAATAGCTTCGATTTCATGGCGTCGGTTTGGGCAAATTTACAATAAAAAATGCGCAAATCGGAACGACCATACAACCATTTTTATAGCACAAAAAATTGTTGTTTCCTTTGTATTAAAAAACTAGGTGGTTGATAAAACTTCTACCATGCACAGAAATGTCGGTATACCACCTAATGAATATTTCGTAAGATATCGGATATCTACGATTGAAAAAGAAATGGCTGCAGGATATACATCCTGCAGCCATTTGATTGAAATTCCGTATTAAGAGTGATTAAAGCACAATTTTTGAAACGTCTTTACCGCATTTAACAATATAAACACCTCTTTGTAAATTAGAAACATTTACGGAAGTTTTACCATTTAACGTTACAGATCTTACCAAAGAACCTCTAAGGTCATAAATCTGAACCTGGTTTGCGGCAGTTGCTACATGCAACGTTTTAGTTGCTCTGTCCAAGTAAACGGAGGATGCATTATTCAATACATTCTTGATAGCATCAGGTACAGAGGCATCGGGAGAAAGCACACAGGCAGCGAAAGTATTGGGGCCCTGCCATTGCGAATCACTATTATCTTTCCAAGCCATTTGATACGTTCTACCACCGGCGGCACCTGTCGTGTTATCAGCAGTCTTAGCTTCAAATTTGAAATGGACTCCATCAAACGCGGCAGTTTTTACTAGACTATCCAAGGGGAATTTAGCTTCAATAACATAACCGTTAGCATCAGAAACAACTCCAAATTGGACACCTGCTGCATTCATTTCAACTATTGAAGCAAATCCTCCTCCGGTTATTATCAATCCATCTCTTTGAATGCGGTAACTAGTTACACCGGTTGTGTTCGAAGTCAACGCAGGATTCATGCTAAAGTAAAACTCAATACAGTCACGTTCGTAATCATTTGTTATTGCTGATTCAACATGGACTGTTGTGTCAATAGTTTGAACAGCAATATAAATATTGGCATCGTCGTGAACGATTTGGAATTTAGAAGATGATCCTCCGGTATTAGTGCCGATAAGAGCTTTTTGATCATTCCATTGATTACTGGCGTACAAATCATTTTCACTAATAACACCATCAATTGTAGGTGCGGTAGTCACTTTAAAGAAGGTTGCATTGTCCCGTTCAAAATTGAGCATATACTTTTTAATATTACCTTCTTCAGCCGTTACAACGATACTGTCAATACCATTGCTATTATCAAGCGTAATAACGCCAGCGCCTGTAAAAGTAGAGGCGTTATCTTTAGCAGTAGCTGAAACAGTGCTACTCGAAGTGTGTTGAGGAACCACAACCTTATAGCTGTATACATCAGGGCTGAAAGACGGAACTAATGTACCAATGCTTACAGAAAGCGCAGACAAACGCGCATCGTTGGAAATTGTACGAACTGTATAATGGATCGTATAGGTTCTTTGAGCAGATCCATCAAGAGAAGTAACAACAATGGTTGATGTACCACTTCCACTCGAAACATCTACTGCTCCGTCACCAGTCACAGGGGTACCGTCATACGAAAGTTTGATTTCTGGATCTACAGTCACCGTTCCTTTAGCCACCGATACATTATAGGAATACGTTCCGGATGAGAAAGGAACATCAAATGTTCCATCAGTTACACTGAGGTTATCAAGAGATGCCTTTTTGCCAATATTTGTAAGCGTGAATTTGTCCCATTTGCTGAATCCTAAGTCACCTTGAGTGGTATATGGAAATGTATATCCAAGTGTATTGGCCATTCCACTTAATTTGACACCAATCCTCAAGGTATCGGCTGTAACATGTTCAACCACGGACAGTTTTTGGAATGGACCGTTTTCTGCACCAGATAATGCATAACCACCAAAAGTATAGGTTTCAGTAGCGCCTAAAATAGCCAAATTGGCTGCACTATAAGCAGGTTGCGTACTTGCACCAAACAACGTTGACTTATCATTGGCAAACAAACGTTGATTGGACAAGCGATTATTTGAAACCGTATACAATGCCGTAACTTGATAATAGCCACTTTCCAGACCATAAAGAGTTTGATAACACTCTAAGTCACCGATAGGGCTGCCCCAGATTCCTACTGTGGTTTTTCCGTCAGCTGTTTTATCACCGTCTCCAGTGCCACCTCTCCAACCGGCATTTTCACTTCCGACCCAAGTCCAACCATTTTTGGCCCCATCAGGACCATTAGGAATAGCAATTTCAAAACTTGGATTCGTAATCAAAGCCGTACAATCACCTTTGATAAATTTGATGATATACATTTTTGTGCTGCCATCCTCTGCTGTAACAGTGATTCTTGCTTCGCCACCATCTTGATCAAGTGTGATATCACCATCTCCTTCGGCACTTGATAATACATCCCTAGGAGTTGCACCTACAGCAACGCTCATAGTGCTAATCGGAAGACTGACGGTATAATTATAAACCGTCTGACTAAATGCAGGTACCAAGACTCCTTCGCTGATTTGCAGATCAGACAATTTCGTATCGTTCGATAGTCCAAGAACGGTATAATTAAGGGTATATGTTTTTGTTGTACTACCATCAATTGAAGTGACTACAATGGTTGCCACGCCACTTCCACTTGAAACATCCACTGCCCCGTCTCCGGTGACAGTTGATCCAAGAACTGAAAAAGTAAGTTCTGGAACGATCGATACTGTACCGACTGGCAATTGTACATTGTAAGTCAATGTATCAGGTGCAAATAGAGGGGTAAAAACAGCATCAGGAATAATAATAGTATCAAGTGTTGCTACTTTATCGAATCCTGCCACCGTCTGTATGTCTTCTATGGTCAACGCTCTGGAGTAAATACGTACATCATCCACGCTACCATTAAGCGTTGCATCGCCGGACCATTGTGATAAACCGAGATAATTTAGAGTTGTTGAACCAAGTGCATCAGGGGTGTCTGTCATAGTTTCATTTGTGCCGACAAGAACTCCATCAACATATAGTTTTCCAACACCATTGCCAGTTTCATCAAATGCACAAGTAACAGCATAATGGACCCATTGACCAACGGGTATTGCAGGACCAGTAATTCCTTGTTCACCAGTTCCATTAACCAGGATCGCATAACGCACTATGGTACCATTACTTGGTGACAAAAACATATAATTTGTAGTGCTGCTTCCAAAGTCAAATATGCGGCCCCATTGGTTTAGGGTGTTTAACTTTGCCCAAGCGGTAACTGAATAATCTATCAAGCCTACTGTTACGTCATTTGGTAATGTTACGTAATCTGTTTTAGCAGTAATGCTTACAGCTTGACCGAATTTGCCTTCCACTGCAGCCGCTAAGCCCACAAACGACCCATTTAGGTTGTTTCCAGATACATCGGTTGCAGTGCCTTCATCAAAAGTGTAGTGCAACTTCAAGCCTGTCGTTGCATCTCCTGCTGACAAGGTCGAGGTTGTTAGCAACGCTGACAAAATTAAAAAAAAGTAAAGTTTCTTTTTCATAAAAAAAGTTGTGTTAAGGTTAATAAAAATAATATAAAGTTTGAAATAGTGTGTTGATTTGACGTTTGGTCATCACGAATTCTCTAATACCAGTAAAGATAGATTAATTTCTCATATATTTTAAGACTAATGAAATAATTGAAATTAAAAAAACACTTTAACAAATTAAAACAAAAATATCTTTGTGACCAATATTCCAACTCAAAATTTAGGTATTCTTTTTTCAATAATAGATATTTCAATTTTGAAACCCGTCATTTTAAATAAAGACTGTGGTTTCTAAACTTCGCCCAAAATAAAATATAATCCTTTCAACAACAAATTATTTCAAACAAATTTTCCCAAAAAGGACCACATTGCTCGTTTTTAACGATACCACGTATAATCCAGACTGAAAGCTTTCTTTATTAATAGGAATTACAAACTCATTGTTCGCAGCATTCAGAGTCACTTTCTGCTCAAAGCACTTTGATCCGCTTAAATCATAAACAGTAATCATTCCGCAATCACTAATTGGTGAATGGTATGAAATCCGTGAAACGTTATTAATTGGGTCTGTCACTACGATCAAATCTCTTTGATTGGTTTTTAAATGAGTTAAGCCGGATATAACTGGGTTAGTAACCTGACTGAAATCCTTGCCAATCCTAATTTCGTCAAAACTTGTCGATACACCAGAGGTGCCGCCCATGTGGCAAACAATACGATCAAAACCAGCATTGATCTGAACGGTTGACTTTACATTTGCCGTCGAAACCAAAGGTTCCGTTTTTGGATCCGGATTCAACCATACGTAAGCGTTCTCGGTCGAACTGTTTCCGGAAGTTTCAATCTTGACGACAACCCAGGTTTGTGGTAAATGGAAAGCTGAAACTGTACTGAATCCCTGAGTGGCATTCGAACCATTCATTCCCAATACACCATACCCCCAGTTTTTACCAATCAGCACCCGTTCATCTGAACTGTTGAACAAAGAGAGCCCTTGCCAAGTCGCTGCTTGAGAAGTTGGATTGTTGATTTCCATCAGAAAACTGAGCCAGATGTTTCCACCATCATCCACCCATCGGGGATTCAAATCCCTGTAAATCCGTAAACCTGCAGAGGCAGTCGCACGTGCTCTCAATCGGTTACCACTGGTTTGTATTCCGCTGAATGCAGTTGGTGCTTGCACCGAGAAATCGGAAGCCACACCTTCAAAGACTGTCCAGGCACCACCCCAGCCGCGACCCTCAACACCTTGGCCATTCAGCAAGCTGCCTTCCGCGTAATTAAAGGATTCGTAGGCCGAAGTGATGAGCTCTGCAACCGTATCTTCCAACATCCAAAACTGTGTAGGCAGGAATGCGTTCGAGTTTTGGACAAGGGTATCCATTGAGGATATAGTCATACTCAAGTCGCTGGATTCGGATGAGAATTGGAAAACATTCTTGCCGAAATCGGCGATTGCCCATTGTTGATTGATCAGACCACTATAGGCCGCACTTGAAATCTTTGCGCCCTGGGGCTGGGCTGAGGTAAGTATGGTCATACACTGACCGGTCACTTCCGATGTAATTTTGAATGTTCCAGAATTGACTTTCTCAATTTTCCAAAGTTGGTTTCTATCTGTCGTATCCCGTGGACTAACCTTGATATCCTCACCACGAGCAGTCATGTACTTAGACTGATCCATTTGCTTAATCCGGCAGATACGCTCCTTTTCCATATAAAAGGAATTGGAGGTGGGCAACATCACATCTAAATAATCCACTGCCACATAGGCAGAATCCGCACCAAACTGAATAACGTTATCACCCGAGTTTAAATAGGCCAACTTATAAGCTTCTCCCCAAGTATTCCAGTCTTTGGTACTTTCACATTGCAACATGACCGGTAGGTTGTCATTTACGGTAAGAGTCAGGTTCCTTCGTTGTGAAGTGGAGCCTGCCGAGTAGCGCAGATTTAATTTATAAAGGCTTGACTTGGGGGCATGGATAGTGAAAGTCACCTTGGAATTGTTTGATTCTTCCAATCCGCACACATAGCCGACTCCAGTAAATCCGGTTTGAACAGAAGCTACGGTAGCAGTTCCTGAAATCGTGGCACTTTCTGCTTCATAATGTAACTCTGGCAGCACCCTATTTGAATTAAAACCAACAACAACTTCATTACCAACATAATGCACCAATGAATCGTACACTACCGGATCATTCAGTCCCACACCATAGTTTTCGGCTACAAACACAATTTTGAAGGTTCGTTCGGTCAGCATGTTTTTGAAACTACCTTTACGAACACCGATGGATAATTGTTTGGTCGCTTCGTCATAGGTAAATGGAATCTCCGAATACTGATCCTTCTCATAATTATAGTTGTCACCTTCATCTTCGTACAGCGTGAAGTTGCCGTTCGCACCTGTATATACTCTAATTTCGATGGGATCTACCGATTGGTTGGCGTAAGTGAGCACCGGGCCCATAGGCAGGACTGAACCAGCCTTTACAAAAAGTGGAATTTTATCCAATGGAGCGTCGGTATTGATCGTTTGAGAACCAGTCCACTGTTTTCCAGTCCAAAAATCAAACCAGGTTCCGGCAGGCAGATAGACCAATCGTTTGGATACCCCGGATGATGTCACTGGGTTGACCATAATCGATGGCCCAAACATAAACTGATTGTCAATATTTTTGACATTTACATCTGTCCGGTAATCCATGATGAGATGTCGCATCATGGTATAATCGTCATTGGTGACTTTCCAGGCCATTGAATAAATATAGGGCATCAACCGGTAGCGCAATTTGTCGAATTTAACCATATGGTCGATCGTATTCTGCGTAAAGGTCTGATTGGAAATAAGTGCCTTGTCTCCTTTTCCATGAATACGGAAAATGGGGCAGAAAGTTCCATACTCAAACCAACGGGTCATCAATTCCTGATTATCAGGAAGCGTCCAATCCGTGCCAAAGTACCCACCGATGTCGGTGGTCCAATAAGGCATGCCACTAAGGCTGAAATTCAAGCCTCCAGACAATTGCCTCTGAAAACTGCCCCAGTCACTATTGATGTCGCCAGACCATACGGCAGCAGCATATCGCTGTTGTCCAGAGAAGGCTGAGCGGCTTAACGTAAACACGCGTTTGTCGGTGATGGAGGCTCTCCAACCAGCATATACACCGGAAGTGTGCTCAATAGCATACGTATTGTAATACATAACACCTGGGCCTTTTCCCGTCATAAAGTCTTTTCGGTCGAAGCCATCAGGATAGCCTTGAGGTTCATCATTGTCCGCCCACCAGGCATCCCAACCGTATTTCCCAAAAATATCGTTATAGAGCTGATCCCAATATAGTTGTTTGGCCGCATCGTTGTGCGGGTCGTAGAAACGATGATTGCCCCCAAAATTGTAATATAAGGCGCCTATATCGTCAAAGGATTTAAAATTGGCCGTGCTGGAATGGAATACGGGCCAAATTGAAATCATGCTGTGCAAATTCATACTGTGTAGGGAGTCAATAAGTGCTTTTGGATCCGGATACCTGGTAGCATCAACCGTATTGGAACCCCACAAATCGGGACTCCAATAGTCCCAGTCCTGAACGATGCAATCGACTGGAATGCCTGCTTTACGATATTGATTGCCAATGCTCAGCAATTCGGTGCTGGATGTGTATTTATCCTTCGATTGGAACAGGCCATACGCCCATTTGGGGAACAGAGGTGCTTTTCCGCTGGCTGTCCGATAGGCCGAAATGATGGAATCCATTTCGGGTCCGTACATAAAATAATAATCCACCATCTTTCCACATTCCGACCGGAACTGATATTTGGTGTTGGTCGAGAGCGACCCATCAAAAACGGTATAGGAGTAATTATCCCACAAAAGGCCGTAACCTTGGGTCGAAACCAAGAAGGGCAAGCCCACCTCACAGTTCTGCTCATCGATGCTTTGCACTCTGCCCTTGTAGTTCATGATGCTAGCCTGATGTTGCCCCAACCCGTACAATCCTTCGCTGAATGGTGAATTGAAAATTGCTGCGCAAACCAATGCCTTGGTAGTCGTGTGTGTTGTGGTCAGTGTCGTCGGAGTGAGCGTTTTCTCGCTCTCGGACAAAATCCTAGTACCATTCTTGTCAAAATAGCTGACTAAGAAAGTGCTTGTTGACACATAGACATCTAGAGATGAAGTGCTTATTTTAACGGATTCACCTGTCTCCGTCACGTTGAATTCTGGTGTACTCCATACTTTATTGACAATGATGGAGTCTTTTGCAGGGATTGATGCACCGATCGCGTAACTCACCTGAATTATTTTCGGGGTGCAAACGCTGACCTTCATACGTCCCCCAGGGATGTAAAACAAAACGCCATCCGTCAAAGTGGAATAGGTTTCGCTCAGCACCGTGTACCGAATAGTGTAGGTTTTGGATACAGTGCCATCATACGAAGTTACCGTGATTGTTGAAGTTCCTGTTCCGCCAGATACATCCACTGCATTCGTACCGGTAATGGTTTGCCCCACGGCTGCAGGAAGAATTGTTGGAGTAACGGTTAAGGTACCCTTCGGCAAACTGGCCGTATAGTCTGTCACTGCAGGATCAAAAATTTCGTCAAGCGCACCAGCACTTAAGGTAAGTTGATCCAGTGTGGCATCATTAGATACTTCAGTCAAGGTAAAGTTATCGAATTTAAAGAAACCAGCATCTCCTTTTGTCGTGTTGCTAAAATCAAAACCTTGGGTAGTGGCCTTTCCAGAGACTCTGAAGCCTATTTTTAGGGTTCCGTCGGTGACCAGAGTACAGACGGACAGCTTCTTAAATGGTCCGTTCTCAGCGGAGGACTCGTCATATCCGGCAAAGGAAACGGTTTCCGAGGCGTTCAGAATCGTCCTATTAGCATCGCTGTAAGCTGGATTTGTTATTGCCCCGTACAGTGTGGATTTCGAATTGGCGAACAAGCGCTGATTGGTGGTTCTGCCTGAACTGACTGTGGCTAAGGCGGTCACTCTATAGTAACCACCGGAAAGTCCGGTCAACGTCTGCGAACATTCCACATCACCAATGGGACTGTTCCAGTAACCTGCAATGTAACTGCCATTTTTGGTAGCATCCCCATCGGAATTCACATCCGTCCAACCACCGGTAACGGCTCGCCCAGTCCAAGTCCAACCATCGTACGTTACCGTTTCAAAACTCGGATTTGAAATCAAGCTAGTTTTGTCCGTTTGGGCAGATAAATAAAAAGTAGAGAGACATGCGAAAAGCAATAGCAAAATTTTTCCGAAATACTTCATATTTACATTTATAATTGAATTATCACCAATACATATTTGAAGTTTGACAGGAATACCACATAACTTGATAAAGAAATTGTGTTTTCCTTTATACACTATAGGAGTTGGGGCAGCGGTGTTTTTTGATCAAGGTTGAAACAAAGGTATGAGAACTCCGCCAATCGGACCTGCACATCTGGTTATTTATTTTGTAATTACATCCACTTCGGCATATCCAGCAACATCATCACCCGAAGTGTTTTTCAAAGCCGTAATCTTGATGAAACGAGCTTTTTCGGGAGCAAACGTCTTGATTTGCCACAGAGGGTTGTTCTTGATATTTGAAAATTCTCCTTCGCTCACCAATTTCCAATCTTTGTTGTCGGTTGAAACAAAGAACTGAAAGTTCGTTATGATGCCTGAACTCCATCTATTCTGATCCGGAAGGTATTTGAAACCGCATACATTGTATTCATTCCCCAAATCAATAACCAATTCAATGGGCATTTTTCTGCCCTCTCTTTGATGCCATGCTGTTGAGGCGTTTCCATCTAAAATCGAATTGGACCTTTCATCGCTGATACCAACTATCTTCCAATCTTTCCGGCAAATGTCGAACTTTTCGAAACTCACCGGACTACTTTTACCCGATGTCGGGTCGTAAGCGATAGCCTTTACTTCGACTTTTCCCTCTGCTTGAACAGGGCTGGTATATTTTTTTGAATTGTGTGTAGGCTCGCTACCATCCAATGTGTAGTAGAAATTAGGCCCGACTTCATCCGTCGATATGCTGATTTCTCCGGATTGATTTCTTGCGATGGAGGGTGCTTGCAAGGATACAGGTGCATTATAAATCCCGATATTGGAAATGACAGGGCAACTTTTAGAATCGGTGATGCTGAAACGAATCTTTGTTGCCTTAACACTCGGGAAACGAAGGACACGCTTGTAACCGATAGTGGTTGCTTTAGCCACTTCTATCCATTTTCCATCCACGAGGGCTTCAACCGTGAACGCTTTCACACGTTGTCCCAAACGAATATATTCCTGCACCAGAAAACGGTTGAACAAGGTTGGTTTGCCAAAATCGAAGGTCAACGAAGCTTTAGTGACGTTGTCATCGGTTGCCCAATACGTATTTTTCTTACCGTCAATGACCTTGACTGCTCCAAATTCTTTTGAGTTGCCACGAACATTCGAAGCTACAGCATTTGTTTTTTCGGCAAGATTAACGGCAAAGGATTCTTTTACTGCCTTGCCAAATTCAATCGCTGCTTTTTCGTCATTTGGATGTATCAAGCCATTGGGCATAATCGGGAAGTTGAGCAACATGGAGCCGTTACGTCCGATAGAGTTATAGTAAAGATCCATCAATTGAGGAAAAGTTTTGACTTTGGTGTCTTCACTCGGATGGTAGAACCACTCCGGTCTGATGGAAGTATTTACTTCGGCAGGCACCCACGCATTCCCGTTTTCCACACCAAAATGCAACATATTATACGGCACATCACCTGTGGCATTCAATAGGCTCCAGTTTGTTTCGCCCACATTGCCTCCTTCAGTTCCAACCCAGCGAAGATCGCCCCGGTCACCGCCATCGTTCCAAATCACACACTTGGGCTGCAACTTGCGAATCAGCTTGTACGTATTCTTCCAATCGTAGTAGGTAGTACGGTCGATGGTGCGGGTTTCGTTTGCACCGCCATAATATCCATTACCGCCATTGGCACCGTCAAACCAGACTTCAAAAATTTCACCATAGTTGGTGAGGAGTTCAGTGAGCTGATTCCGAAAATAGGTAATGTATTCGGGTTTTCCATAATAAGGGCTGTTTCTGTCCCAAGGTGACAAATAGATTCCCAATTTCAGACCGTATTCTTTACAAGCATCGGCCATTTCGCGAATCATATCCCCTTTACCGTTTTTCCATGGAGCATTTTTCACGGAGTACTCCGTATAGTTAGAAGGCCAGAGGCAGAAACCGCAGTGGTGTTTTGCGGTAATAATAATTCCTTTCATTCCTGTTTCTTTGCAAATACGCGCCCACTGGCGACAGTCCGCTTTCTCGGGGTTAAACAGTTTGACATCCTCATTTCCAAAGCCCCAAGACTGGTCCGTGTACGTATTTAAGGAAAAATGGACAAAGGCATAAGATTCCATCTCCTGCCAGCGCATTTGGTTTTCACTTGGAACAGGGCCGAAAGGGGCAGGAGCTTTTGTCTGGGCATTGTTAAAGCCAATTGAACACACGGATAGAATTATTCCCAAAAATAGTTTTTGAATCATAGGATTAAATTTAAACTCCATGAAAAATTACCGCAATCCAGAAACCATCACTTTCTGCCTTCCTACAAAATAAAGACCTTTAGGCAAGCCGTTCGTTGCGTCTTTTCTTACGACCATGGAGCGTAGCTTTACACCCATGATGGTATAGACATCCACCAACTCATTCTCATCAAATGTTACAGCCACATGTTCCAAAGCGGTGGGTGGAGAGTAGTCTGTGTTATTGGTCACGTATATGCTGGATAATTTGATGTCGATGCCACCATTTGACCATAGGCCGATGATATAAAGATGAGAAGGATCTACTTTGGTAGTCGTACCAGATCGAACCATTGTCTGCAAATTCACAACGGTGCGAAGGTTTGACCCCACCGAATATTCTGCAGCACCAGTCCAATAGCTGTTCTCATCAAACAATCTAAACGATGCACCTGCATTTTGAGTAGCACTCAATTTTAGAACTAGGTATTTCCATGCACTCAGGTCTATACCACTGGAATAAGACCAACCTCCAAATCCCCATTGGCCAGTTCGCAGCACTTTTGTGGTTTCATTAAAGGTACCAGTGCTATAAATCGAAGGATTAAACAAACCGGTCGTCAAGGGGAAATAGGTGGAGTTTACTTGAATCTGAAGAGTTAGCGGTTCTCCCATTGCACCTTGATACTGTACGGTTAGAGTTGCCGAACCATTTGCTTTAGCCAATAGTTGTCCATTCTTAACTGTTATCGCATCTGGATTGGAATTATTGATTGTGGCACTATAGGTCACATCTTCTGTATGACCATCCTTATAAACTGCCGTCAGCGAAAAACTCCGTGCACTGCCGGTGAGCAAGTTCAGGTTTGTCGATTCGGTTTTAAGTTCTGTCAGTGTGAGCGCCTCTTCGCTAAACCCTTTAAAGGAATCATCAAAGAATCGATCTTCCGTGAAATCTTTTTCGGTAGAGAACCAATCAAAATCCACATAACCTCCAAGTGCCTGGGTGGCGTAGTTAAACAGACCGAACCGATTGCCCACAAAGACCGTTAATTTATACTTCATATCAAGTGCTGTGCCTAATGGAGTATAAGTAACCTTATCCAGACTATAGAAGAAGGTGGCTTTGCTAGTCGTATAATTCGCCAAAGCTCTCAAATAAATGACAGAATCCGTGACGACTTGTCCAGAATATTGTGTTCCATCATTCACCATGACCAGAGTCTTTTGCCCGTCGATCATTTTTACTGCGATGTAGGCGTAGGGATCCTGAAAGACACATAAACCGGCTACATCGCCGTTGGTCATGTTGGCCACGTGCATTTTTATGGTTCCATACGAATTATACTGGTTGGATGGATAACCCATTATTCGCTGAGTCAACGTATTCTTGGCACGAATCAGGCTGTCGGTCACGTTGGCAGTCATCAACCTCAGATAACCAGGACGTTTGACCAACGACCATTTTGAATTATCCGAGTTGTGATTCCAACCCCATTGTTTGGCAATTCTATAATCGCGGAAGTTATCATTGGTGGCAAGGGCCGTTCTTGGATAGGTTTTCCCAACATTCGGCTTGGCATAAGTGGTGACACCTTTTCCACTGACACCCACCATGGGCCAATTATCTGACCAGGTGATGGGCTGCAAATTGGACAAACGACCATAGGCTCCTTTATCATAGAACATCATGGTCCACCATTGTCCGGTTTGCGTCTGAATCAGTGCACCCTGATGAATGTTATCGTTGTCGATGACCACTTTTTCTTCATAGGGTCCGTAAATGTTCGTGGATCGGAGAGCAACCTGAAAAGCCGGCCAGCCTCCATACGTGGAATAGATGTAATAATAACCGTTTATCTTATAAATATGGCTACCCTCCAAACCAGATCGAAACGTGTAGTTAAATACTTCCTTATCTGCTCCCGAAATCCTGACAAAGTTTGAATCCACTTCAGCAATGCGCAGGGTATTGATGCCGGATACTATGTAGGTCTTGTCACCATCAAACAATATACCCGGGTCGTAAAAGCCAGTATTCAGCTTTTTCTGAGTCCAGGGTCCTTCAGGATTGGTCGCCGTCAATAGGTATGCTCCTTCATCCAAGGTGTTGAACAAAAGGTAGAACTTGCCATTCTTGTAATTCAGGGCACTGGCCCATTGGCCACGACTGTAAATATTGCATCCATCCAGATTGTAACAGGGTGTAGATTCTATTTTTTCCAAGGGATTGGAACAATATTCCCAGTTGACCAAATCATAAGACTTCAGTATGGTTGCACCGGGGAAATTATGCATCGTCGTGGTGACCATATAATACACATCACCGACACGAACGACGTCTGGATCGGGAAAATCGCCGAATATTACAGGGTTCGTATAGGTTCCATTGTTGTTGTCACTGAAGGACTGATACGTATAATCCGGTCGCGGAGCATTAACTTGCGCATACTCATTGTACCAACTGTAAATAGGGGTTGGGCATGCTTCTGGGTCATTCAGGAATGTGAAAGTGTCGCCAACAGCGGGTGGCACACCAGTATACTTGGCCAGCTGTTCAGGCCCAGTAAATAAAAGCCAACTGACATTCTTAGATTCATCCGTTATCTTCTTGAAGTTCGCTCCAAATCCGACGCCACCAGCCACACCCGTAATATCCTTACCCCAGGACATATTATATTTAGCCGGTGCCCAGTCCATTTCTGTCACACAAATCGGTGCGATATTAGCAACGGGTTTCACTTCGTCGTCCCAACCTTTCTGGAAATTTGCATATCCACCACCACTTCCAAACCAACCTGGATAGACGTGTACGGCATAACCAATATTCTCTCCTTCGATTGGATTGAGAGCATATCCTTTGTACAAGGCTTGATAACCGAGTCCTGGGATCCATAGTACATTCTTACTTCCATTGGCTCTGATGGTATCCACGACTGACTGAAAATACGTTTTCAAATTGTCGAAATCACCCTGAGAACCAGCTCCATATGTCCCGTCCGGACCCAGAATATTGACGGGTTCATTTGCCAATTCAAACATGACTGCCGGGTTATTTTTCAATTTGGCATGTCTGGAAACACAACCCCAGACTTTCAATAGATACTGGTTATAAGCATCCCCAACGGCAATTTTCTCCGGACATACCCCCGGAGGACGCATGATGACGTACATACCCTTGGAAATGGCGTATTCGGCCATCGGTATGAATACCTGATCCAAATAGGTTGTAAACCTAGTGTAGCTGAACGCGGAAATGTCATTTTCGCCTGTGGTATTTACACCAGGCGTATTGGACCAATAAGGATCCATGTGCAAACGGATGAAATTCATTTTCCAACCAGCAGCTAGTATCTTGTCGATTTTACCCTTGTTATACGTCAAACAGCCGGAAACGCTATAGTTCGACCAATATCTTCCTTGTTCATTGAACCATGGGCTATAGGTTTGAGCGAAACCATGAAGGATAACTGTATTCCCATGGGGATCTTTCAGATCTCTGCCTTCTACATGCAGTCTGGGTGTAGGCATCCCGATCCAGGCATTCGCGTTTCCGATGGAGCTTATCAGTAAAATGAATAGTAGAAGCCCTTTGTTAAACCGATTGCGACAAGAGTGAAGGAATCTAAGAAAAAAATGACTTTTCATTATGTATTATTGTACGTTTACACTTATTTCCGCTGAAGATAAACCATTTGCATCAACTCGAAGTGTTATCACCCCTTTATTATTATTTTCTAATGTACGAAGAATAACCAGAGATTGTCCGTGATACGTTTTACAAACCTTGTTGTTAAAACTTTCCATATCGTATGGGCAAGCATTTCCTGAACCAGCAATTTCTCCGATTCCCCCTACGGTCAATGTAACTGGAATACTGGAATCGGGGATGAGATTGCCAAAATTGTCGGTGACTTCGACAATGACATACGATAGATCGTTACGATTAGCATGTATCTTTAACCTGTCTGCAGTGAGTTTGATTTTTGCCGGAACGCCAGTCGTTCTCAGTTCTTTCGATGCTACTTCAATACCGTTATTCAAAGCTATTGCTTTTAAAATGCCTGATTCGTAAGGCACCTTAAAGTTGGCAATGTATTTGGAGCTTTCACTAACAGATTGTTCAGCAATTATTCTACCGTTCAATTCGAGCCTAACAGCTTGACAACTCGAAAACACCCTAACATCCATCTCTTTACCTTCGTTACCGGCCCAGTTCCAACTCTGACTCTCGTCAGGCCATCCCCAATAAGAGGTAACTTCACTTTTACCAGCAGGAATGGGTGTGTGAACAAGCATTTCCAGTTTGCTGTTATTCCAAACCACATCGCGGTATAGCAATTGAGGTTTTTTTAATCCACAAAGATCAATATCTCCACAAAAGGCATTAAACCAAGGCCATGGTACTAACCCAACTCTCATGGGATTATCGTTAAAATGCGAATTCCCGCAACCTGTTTCGCCTAGGTAATCCATCGCTGTCCAGACAAAATCGCCAATTACCCAAGGATTCGTTTCAACTTGCTTCCAATTATCGAAAATATCAGCGGGATACGATTCGGTTCCCACCATCACTCTTTCCGGAAATTCTTCATGATCGGGTTTGTAATTGCCCCATAGGTAATTGTATCCGCATACATCAAGCGAGGCAAAAGCAGGTGCGGTTGACGACCACTTTTTTCCAGGGTGGTCCCAAAAACCACAGATGGCTTCAGTTACAGGCCTGGTAGGATCGAGACGGCGAACCTCATCGGCCAACTGTTTTGTAAGAACATATCCCACCGAATCAGCCCGTTCGTTTAATTCATTACCAATACTCCACAGAATTACAGAAGGATGGTTCCTGTCTCGATGCACCATAGCACGGAGATCTTTTTGCCACCAATCTTTAAAATAGAGATGATAATCTTCTTTATTTTTGGGTCTTTCCCACATATCAAAAGCCTCATCAATCACCAGCACTCCATTACGGTCGCAGGCATCCAGAAATTGATCGGAAGGTGGATTGTGACTGGTTCGTATGGCATTAAAACCATAAGCCTTCATCAGTTCCACACGTCGTTCTTCGGCACGGTCAATGGTTGCCGAACCCAGGAAACCGTTATCGTGGTGCATACATCCCCCTTTAAGAAGTACCTTTTTCCCATTAAGTGTAAACCCGGTTTGAGCATCAAAATGAATGGTTCGGATACCGAAGGTCATAATGACTTTATCAGAAATTATAGTGTCAGCAACAACCTGAATCTCGGCTTTATAGAGGCTTGGGGTTTCGACCGACCACAATTTTGGTTGTGGTATCGTGACCTTTTGAATAAATTCATTATCCCCTGATGAAACTGTTTTAAGCTGTGTTTCTGATGTTTGTGATATTTCACCATCGGGGCCGATAATGCTGATCAACAGCTTTACCGCTGTACTTTTTTCTTTTATACTATTAACGACAGAAACAATTTTCAGCAACGCTTCGTTAGAGGAAATATTTTCTGTTGTTATACAAACGCCATTATGAGCAAGGTGAACAGCTTGTTTTTGAATGAGCCAAACGTGCCTGTAAATACCCGAGCCACTGTACCAGCGGGAATTTTGACCTTCATTTTTAACTTTAACAGCTATAACATTTGCCTTTCCTGCCGGGTTAAGAAAACTGGTAATGTCAAAATTAAAAGCAGTGTAACCATAAGGATGGTTACCAACCAATTTGCCGTTAACCCAGACATCACAATTCATATACACCCCATCGAAATTGATCATCGTTGTGCTGTATTTCTCCTGAGCATTCAAAACAAAAGTCTTGCGATACCAGCCAGTACCACCTTTGACATAGCCAGTTGCAGTTGCTCCCGTACTATTCTTTGCAAAGGGACCAACCACTTGACCCGGCTCCTGGCCTGGAAGCTGTTCAATGCTCCAATCGTGAGGCAAATCAATATCCCTCCACGATTTATCATTAAAAGACGGCATCTCGGCGCCTTTAACGTCGCCCAAAAAGAACTTCCAATTATTATCGAACTGCTTTTCACTCCTAATTGATTGAGAATAAGCAAGATAAGAAAAGCTAAAAAATAAAGCTGCAAGGATAAATTTTTTAATACTCATGGCTAAGGCTAATTAAAAATATTCAATTCAAGGTGCATTTTAAACTATACAAAAATAATTGTGGCACAAAATTCCATTGTCCAATTTTGAACATTTATATTTCAATTTTAAATATTGTAGTCCTGAAATAACCGGAATTCTAAAAAGAAAATTGACTGGTTTACATATGAATTAAAAAGCCCTGATTGACATTGCATCAATCAGGGCTTTTTAATTCATAAAAGGATTTATTTCACCGCCTCCAGTTTTAGGATGCTCACAGAATATGGTGCCAGCTTCTGCTTGAAGTTTGCAGCCACACCCTTGATTTTGGTCGTGATCGGAACAATCTTGGTCGGTTCCGTGATGGAGTTGGTATCTTCCGGCTTTTCGCCCTTGACAACCACCAAGGTTGCTTCCGACTTCATCTTACCGACACCGATCAGGTTAATGTCAATCGGCTGAACCGTACCCATGGCATTCACGATTTTCAGATAGATTGTTCCCGTTTTAGCATCCTTGGTAGCAGCATAAAATACGGTGGGGACTGCTTTTGGAGTTGCAGGCGCTGCATTCTGAGCACCTGGTCTTTGCTGAGGAGCAGGACGGTTCTGGGTAGGAATGTTTGCAGCCGTAATGGGTACAATCACATCACCCAGGTATTCGCTGAACAGTTTCTGTACATAGTAGGAAGGCGAACCATAACTGTTCAACGCATCGTATCCGATCAGGTCGGAATCCCATTGCCAAGCCTTAGGTGCAGTAGGTGTTCTTGTATTAACATTGACGAACAGCGGTGCATAGCAGGACATGATGACGTGGTCCGAATTCCGCTCCATACCTGTCATCCAAGCGGCATCACCCAAGGCGGCAATCAGGTTGGTTGTCGGTATACCTTCACGCGTAGCCCATTCCCCGCAAAAAATCTTCGGACCCTTTCGATCGTAAGAATCGTACTGAGAAGCCCATTCAAACATGTCCCAGGAACTGCGGTAATAGTGTTCATCCAGTATTGCAGGCTTCTTACCCGAAGTTACTTTTTGGTTGGAAAACTGCGCATCGGCGATGGTCGAAATGCAGGTCAACTGCGGGTATCTTGCCTCAATGGCTTCGCGGAACTGGGTGAAACGGCCGTCGTAGCTGTTGGAGCGGTCGAACCAGTCTTCGTTACCGATTTCCACATACGTCAACTTGAAGGGCGCAGGGTGGCCATCTGCCACACGCTTGGCTCCCCAATAGGTCTTGGCATCACCAGTAATGTATTCAATCTCATCCAAAGCATCGTCCACGTAGGGTTTCAATAGCGGGCCTGCATCCACATGGTCACCGTTCAAGGCATAGCCGGCATAAACTCCCAAAAGGGGTTCAGCACCGATTTCCTCGCACCACATCAGGAACTCGTATAAGCCCATACCATCCGTCGGACGATAACCCCATGATCCTTTATGACCGGGTCTGTTTTCGATGGGTCCCAAGGTAGTCTTCCAAGGAAATGCGTTGGCAAAGTCCGGTCCTTCCAGGTAGTTTCCACCAGGGAAACGTAGGAATTTCGACTTCATATCGATGAGCATCTTTGTAATATCAATGCGGTTGCCGTTTACACGGTTGTTGTAGGTGGGTGGGAACAGGGAAACAAGGTTGAAATAATAAAGTCCTGTTCTGTCGGTCGAAATCACAAAACGAGCGTCTTTGGTAGGTTTCACATCGGTAGCAGTAGTCAGCGTCAACTCAAATTTTTTCCAGAAGTCGCTTTTTTCTAAATTGATGGTTCCTTTGGCGTAAACCGTTTTGCCGTCGGTGCTTTCAATCGTGACAGTGATGGGGCCAGCCGTGTTGTTTTCGATGGCAGCAGGTGCATTAGGAGCACTACCTTGCCCTCCTCCGGGTCTGCGTCTCTGCATGAAGCTTCCGGTTCCTTTCAAGTAGAAAGAAGCCTTATAGGTGGTCGAAGGCTTGATCGGAATGCCCCAGTAACCTTCATTGGCAATGCCAGCTTTGGTACCCGCTTTCGGAACGGTCAATCGCAGGCAGGTAGTCAAAGCGCCGTTGATGGAAAGTCTCTGTTCGTCGAAGGGTATGTTGTTTGGATTTGCAGCGATAAGTTTGATGGAGGCATGGGAAGCAGTGTCTTCTTGCACGAGACTCCAAGCCTCGGGTGCATTTTCGTTATCCTTGAAGACACGGTTCTTGATGAGTTCTGCGTACAAACCGCCATCGTAGGAGTGGTTAATTTCTTCGGTCATCAATCCGTAAAGCATGGGGCTGACTTTGAGGGTGGATTTGGTGAGATCGAGGGTGAGTTTGGGTGCCTGTGCGTAAGAGGTGGCTGTAAAAGCGACCGCCAAAGCGATGAGGCAGGTTTTGAGATTTTGGATTTTCATGGGTTTGATTGTTAGTAATTGATCTTATTTTTTATTCACAATATGAAAATAATCGAACGCCACATCAAAGGGCGTATTCAGTTTGGTGGTGTCAGCATTGAAATAATAGGTGCTTTTCATGCTCTGCAAGATGACACCATCGCATACCATCAACCCGGCTTTGATATCCTTTAACTGGATGTTTGCGGTTCCAAGCTTCTCAAATTTAACACCATCCATTGAGTAAAAGGCAATGTAATTGCTTCCAATTTTTTCCAATCGCAGCAGAAGCGCGTTCTCGCCGGTGACTGCTTTTCGGAGGTTAAATGAGGCCATCGATTTTGCAATGCCATTCTCTTCAATAATAAGGTCCAGTGTACCAGGTTGTTCTTCTGCACCAGTAGCCCTGCCTCCTCTGTATGTTTTGGTCACTGCCCGGAGCATCAGCTTTAGGAAGTTATCATCGTTCTCGTAAACCAGGATTCCTGCATTTTCGGGTTGAGATGGGTTTCTTGAACAGACCAATTTGGTATCAATGGTCCAATCGTTGTTAGCACTCTGCAACAATAGATTTTTAGCATTGTTACTGCCTTCAGACACATCTCCGATTTCGCTGGTGATGGTAAGGCTGCCTGCATTCTTTGAAAGACTATAGGTTGCACTGTTTTCTCTTACCCATCCCCATTGTTTGCCTACGGTGGTGCTGTTGAATTCCTCGCTAACCGATGGAACATCAAAATTCAAATAATAGGTGTTCTTTTCTTGCGTGATGTTATCAATGAACTTTATGACAGCGGTACCGGACACACTTTTTGCCTGTTCAATATCTACCGTAATATCGCTAACCATTGCCGAAGCTTTGACGACTGGAACTTTTGAATTGCTTTTCAAAAGATAACTATACGATTTAACGTCTTTGTTGAAACCTGCAATGTTCTTCCCATCTATTGTTATTGATTTGGGGCTTAGGTCGGGCATGACCTTAACAGGGTAATTGTTCGAAACAGTCTTGCCGTTCACCATTACATTGGCAAAGATCAAGGCCGTACCGACACCCGTGGCAGTCACTTTACCGTTTTCGTCGACACTGGCTACTGCCAGGTTATTGCTCTTGTAGGTTACTTTTGCGTCTTTGAGATTTAGGAAGCTGTCATCCGACAATGAAGCGGTTACACTTGTCTGAAGTGTATTTCCAGGTCTGACGACAACCTTGTCACCTTCGGCAACGACAGTTTTTAATATGGGCGAATAAGAACCAATCATTGTGGCTTCCGCCTGACCTTTAATATTCTTGGAAGAGGTTCCAATCTCAAACACATAATTGCCTTGATCGAACGTGATTTTTTTATTCTTGATGTCCCAGAACCAAAGATCAGCACAATCTATTTCAATAGAAACCGTTTTGGTTTGTCCTGCAGGAATGGTGACCCGTTTGAAACCCTTCAACCTTTTGATGGGTCGTTCAAGCGAAGCGGGGCTGTCCGGGGTTTTCACATAGACTTGCACCACCTCGTCTCCGTCCACACCACCTGAATTTTTAACATCGGCAGTAACGGTCACTTTATCGTTTGGTGTCAAGCTGTTTTTACTAATCGTGAAATTGCTGTACTCGAAGGTTGTGTACGAAAGTCCATATCCGAATTCGTACGATACATCCTTGTTGAAATACATATAGGTTCTGCCATTCTTTCCGGCACCACCTCGTAACGTATAATCGACCAAGTCAGGAAGGTCATCAATGGACTTATACCAGGTGACACTCGTTTTTCCGCCCGGATTAACCTCACCAAACAAAATTTTGGCAATGGCCGTTCCTTGTGCCTGACCATTGTAACCGGTAAAGATGATCCCAGCAACATTCGGGTTGTTTTTGATTTGTTCCACTTCGACCATTCCCATACCCTGAATGACGACAATGGTATTCGGATTAACTGCCGCTACAGACTTGATCAATTCATTCTGATTGCCAGGCAATTTAATGGCGAATCGATCGGATTCTTCCCTTCCTGTTGATTGATCAGTGCCTACAAAGACCACGGCGACATCTGCTGAAGCGGCCATGTCTAGAGTTTCCTTATCGGTAGCTGGCACTTCCGATTCGCGGTAAACGAGCACGATGGTTTGCGGTCCGGTGATGCCCAAGGTGTTTATTTTCACCGGAATGATTTTGGATCTTCCACCAAATCCACCATATCCTCCGCCTTGTGAAACAGCACCGGCAATTTTTTGTGATGCAAGGATGTTTCCCGTTTTAGAACCGACCCTGACTTCGAGCAAACCTCCATCGGCGGAAACCGTCATATTGAAGCGTATCGAATCCACATTCGTAATGTCTACATTATTATAAGAAGTCCAGTCCCCATCCTTGATGCCTCTTACGGAAGCTGAACCAAAGCGTGCTGAAGTGATTAAGCCACTTGCCGAAGCATCAAATTTGGTTGCGTCGTAATCTTTTACAACGTCCTTGCTAACCGTCGAAAAGCCAACCATCGTGAAGAAATCGGTTCTTTTTGATGTGTTTCCACTCGATTTGGAAACGACTTCGGTATTCAGGTTGTTCTGAGCAATGTAATTTTTAATACCTGCCAAGGGAGTGATTTTATACTTGGGTTCCGCTTCACCTGAATAGTCGCCAAGTTCCACTTTATCAGCTTGAGGGCCCAATACTGCAATCTTTTTTAGGGTATTGGCATTGAGGGGCAATGCTTTTTTACCACTTTTTAATACCACATTGTTTTTTAGAAGAACTGGAGTTTTGGTAGCAATGTCAATGGCAAGGTCGTTATGGGAAGGATCATTGATTATGCTTGATTTAATACCTGCATAAGGAACACTGCTTTGGGGATCGAATTCACCCAATCTCATCCGTATGGTATAGATGTTTACCAGGGCCTTATCCATATCTGCTTCAGTAATTAATCCTTGTTTAAGAGCCTCCAAAGCACTTGTCTGGTAAATACCACCACAATCGGAATCAACTCCTGTTTTAAGTGCCATGGCTACGGCTTCCGCCCTGTTTTTTGCAAAATGGTGACTGTTAAGAACATCGTCCACTGCACCGCAGTCACCCGTTACATAACCATCTAATCCATAGGTCCTTCTTGCAATAGTATCGACTAGGAATTTACTGGCAGACATCGGAACTCCATTTACAGCACTATAAGCGGTCATAATGGACGGTAACTTGTCTTTTTCAATTAACGTCCGGTAGGGTTGGAGATAGAATTCCCTCATATCCCGATCGTCCATATCGGCACTTCCGTTGTGGCGGTTAAACTCGGAGTTGTTGGCAAAATAATGTTTCCCGCAAGGTACTGCTTTCAGATAAAGGGGATCGTCACCCATGAGCCCTTGAACAAAACCTCCACCTATCTGCGAAACGAGGAACGGATCTTCACCAAACGTTTCTGCTGTACGTCCCCATCTTGGATCGCGAGCGGGTTCAATAACCGGCGACCAATACGTCAATGTAAAAATGAGATCATGGTTGAAACCTCTGGCTTCATCGGCAATGACAGACGTTTCACGCTTAATCAATGAAGGATCCCAAGTACAACCTACAGCAATGCTGTTGGGAAAGGATGTTGCGGTCATCCCACTGTTGTTATTTCTACCCATAACACCGTGAAGTGCTTCCCCCCATACATCGTATTTATTAACTCCCAGATGCGGTATAGGCGGCATGGTGTTGCCCAATTGGCTTTGTTTTTCCTCCAATGTCATTCTGGAAACCAAGTCAACTGCCCTTTCCTTAAAAGAATAGGATGTATTGAGATAAATCGGTTTTTTTGGAATTCCATTCGCTGACAAGGCAGTCATAATGGAAAAGAAGCATAGAACTAAAGTAAGTACGATAGTGCGATTCTTGTTCATGATAAGTCGTTAAGGTTGTTAGGTTTGTTCTTAGAAAGGAAAATAGGGTTTGGGTTTAAAGCAATCATATAGAAACGTCATTTTTTTTGGGTGGAGATACAACTATCAAAATTATTGGTAAACATAAAATGCTTATTCATTGCACCTTAGAAGCGTACCTTTGCTATTTATACCTTCAGCACTGATAGACATCTTTCTGCACAAGCCGTTGTTGTAGAATTCCAACTTGGCTTTCCCTTGGGGGTCTAGAATGACATCCGGGTTCCAATAAAGCGTACGTCGGAAATCCGCCTCAAGCAAAGGAGTTCCAGGCTGATGAATAGGAGAATAGAACTCTTTCGAAACCGAATATGCTTGGTAAATGGTTTTCCTCACACCAATGGGGTCTTTAGGGTCATTATTAGCATGTGTCTTTATCATAATTACGACAGGATCATTAGTAGCCATCGGATCAAAATTGCGAATAACCTCATGATCTTCAAGAATAAGGATGCTCTCCACATCAGCAGGCACTATCTCAGATAATTTCCAACGCGTATCGGTGGCACCCATTTGCGCTTGCATATCGTTGCTGAAAATCTTGAAAACAACAGGTCTGGATTTATACTTGTACGTTCCTTCTGTTATTTCATGAAAATTTGGGTTGGTATCACGTAGAAATTCCGTAATACTGGACGCTTCCGATTTGCCTTGATCCTGTAGCACATCGACTTCTTTATCAACGTCATATTTGATTGAAGCTTTCCTGGCTGCTACTTGCATAAACGTTTGTTTCCGTTCTCCGATTTTGACTACTTCTTTGAGTTGATACTCTTTATAGCCTTCTGGATTGGAGGCCGTCAACTCGGTTGCATACCGAACCTCACCCAAAAGCATCGCCGTTGTATCGTCTTTATTGACAGGTAATTGCAATTGATCGTTCGTCCAAATTTCCCTATCGTAGGTTGTATACCATTTTGGTTGGGGGCTGAAGTTACGGTTCAGCAGTACTCGGTATTCTTTTCGAGTATTTTCCACCGATGTCTGAATGTTCATTTCCCAAGTATCGTATTTCTCACTGATCATGAAATAGAATTTTCCGGTTGAATCGGTCAGACAGCGTCCTTGTTGAGCATTGCCTCCACGCATCATCCAGAAGTTAACCTTTACATCTTTCATCGGTTTCTTCAGGAGGATGGACCGTACTTCTCCATCCAACAACAAACCCTCCTCAATGGGTTCCTTCACAATAAAAGGTTCGACACCTGACATCAATTTCCAGTTGTAGCGCCTCCACCCCTGCGTCAACATGAGCTGATCAAGGGCCAGCAAATGTTCCATGTCGTTGTTTTGAAAGTACCATGCTGGGTTCTCAATATACCCTTTAAGGTCGGAGGATAATAAAAGATTGGTAATGATGCTAGAATTGTCTGAATTTCCAAAATTACTGGTAGCCGCATCTCTGACAGCAACCGAAACGGATGTACCGAATTTTGTCACGGAAGTATCGGAAGCCAACTCGAGCGAAATCCGTTCATACGGTTTATACCTTTCCTTGTTGGTCTTAGCAGTGATCTTTGCGGTTATTTTTTGGGGATTGAACGCCAAATCCGGCAAATTGAACACCAATCTTTCACTTCGTATACGACCTAATTGGTCATATAGCGTGAACTGACACACACCTGCCGGTAGCTTTTTCCGAAGGGTGGCCATAAAGAAGTCCTTTTCAGAAATGGTTATTGCTCTAAAATCAACGAGTTTACCCCTACTACTCACTGCCAATGCCAACGTATCATTCTCAGGCAAATCCGCGGACTTGCGAATGGTCAGAAATATAGAGTCGTTATTGGTTGAAGCAACCGTCATAACGTAGCCTGAAACCTCAGATGCAGGTAGTTGAAATGAGTTTTCATTTTTTTCGAAATTGACCTTGACGGTTAATTTCTTACCATCCGGAATCACTGAGAAAACCCCCATTCCATCATGAAGCGTTTTCAAGGTTGCCACTTCTTTTCCTTCCGAATTGAGCACACTGCCGGTAATTTGTATGCTCTTTCCATCCTTTCGGGTCGCTTTAAATGCTACATTGGATTTTATACCCGTTACCAACGACCCGCCCTCCGGATAAAACGAAACATTGATTTGCTCCTTAAACGGATTCTTTTCTCTCAGATTTGGAACTGTAAACTTCCGATTGGTCATTTTTCGATCGGCATAATTCCCTTCTTTTACAGGTTGGTCAAATACTGGCAGTACTCTCGAAAAAACAACTTCCGGGCCGAAATTCAACATACACCGGGTGTATGCTCGTACTTCATAATAACCGCCTGGTAGTGAATCCATCAGTTGAAAATCGCCTGAACAAATACCATTTTGTATCGGAATCTTTTTGCTTTGTAGCATCTGCCCTTCCGGAGTGAGGAGTTCTACATAAAGCGTTTTGCTTACCGCCGAAGGATTATTATTTAGTGCTTCTACGACATAGGCCTTAAACCAGATTGTTTCACCTAGAAAATACCCGGTATTGTCAAAGTGCAGATACACCTTCTCCTGTGGGTTATTGTAGCTGAAAAGCGCTGCATTTCGAGCAAATCGGATGAGTTTGGCAGACGTGCCTATAGTATCCTGCGAATGAACATTAAGAGAAATAATTAAAAAAAATAAAAAAACGGAGGTGTGTTTCTTAACTGTCATCTGCTGCATAATACGTACTTATTTGTTTGATATGTGGTTACACTATCTGATTGTTTCTATCGCTTTGATGTAAAAATGAGAACCAACTACCATCCAAGTGTTTCCATTTCCACTTATACCTTTGAGGTCTTCTGTGGACAAAACCATTAGTTTGTTGCAATATGAGCAGGATGGTATTTTCATCATCTGACCCTTATTGGAAACAAGTATGAGCTGATCTTCTAAAACGTCATAAAACAGATCGGTGGGTATTTCAGTCAAATAAGACAGCATCCCTTGATCGTCAGTATAGCTTAGTGCTCTTTCTGACCAGACGGTGCCCTGCGTAGAAAACATCAAGACCGGTGAGCCATCGTCTTTTATACCTGCAACGGCTATTTGATTATCCATGGCAAGAATCCTTGTGAAACGACAAGGCTTGTAATAGCCTGAATAATACTCATTAAAGTCGAAAATTGTCCAATTGACGCCGTCGGTGGAATGGATGATCTCTCCTTGATCCGTTGCTCCGTAACAATTGGAAGCTCTGGCAGAAAGCGACACGATGTTTCCCTTCAAATTAAGCTGAAGGCTTCTGTACATGCCTTTTTCATCACCAATCAGCAACTCGCCTTGCTCTGAGCCTGCCAAAATTTCTTCATTGAAGAAGGCAAGTGAGAGAATGTTCTTGCGTGTTGCACTTTCGACTCTTCTGAAAGCACTATTATCGGTGGAAAGTAGGATGGTACCGCTGTCACCTGCGGCACAAACCCAGTGATTATTGGAAAGCAGGCTATTGAATTCCACTTTAGGAAACGTCTGCGATTTGGTAATGTTCCCCGAAACAGAGATCCAATCCATGCGCCCACCAGAGCCAGTTGCCAGAAATCCACCCACACAACGGATCACAGCATTGTATCCTGAAGCCGAACTTCCTTTGCATGGAAATAGCAATAATAGGCTACTCGCCAGAAAAAGAGCGGTTCTAAGACGCATGTTATTTCAGTCCACTGTTTGTTATCCGTATATAATCAAAAGCCACTTCAAAGGGCGATTCAGGCTGGGTTGCTTGCGGAATATTTCTTCCGGGACCACCCATTCGGGCAGGTGCTACACCATCACAGACCAACAATCCGGCCTGGATGTCCTTGAGCACGATTTCAGCCGTTCCAATTGTTTTAAAATCCACACCATCCGAAGAACAATATGCGGTATAAAGGTCACCTTTTTTTTCCAATTTCAATAGGAGTGTATTATCGGCTTTAATAATGCCCTCCATACTAAGGGTTGCAGCCGTTTTCTGCTCACCACGACTTTCAATCAGCAATTGGACAGAACCCGGCTGTTCAGCAGGAGAAGTTCCAGGTCCTCCAAAGCCTCTTCGGCCAAAGGTTGAACCATAAAACAGCTTCACAAAATTGTCGTCGTCCTGAAAGGCCAACAATCCTGCGTTTTGAGAAAACCCCGATGGTTTTCTGGAACAAACTATTTTTGATTCAACCGTCCAATCCGTATTGGCACTTTGCAGAAGCACATTCTCAGCATTGTTGTTTGAAGCAACTATGTCTCCTTTTGCGCTAGTAATGACCAACGATCCTGATTTCTTCGAAAGACTCCAATTCGTCGGATTTTCTCTTACCCAATGCCATTGTTCACCCAATATTCCGGCGTTGAACTCATCGTTGACGGATGGATGCCCAAAGTTTATCGTATATTCTTTTCGATCGACGGTGCTGAAATCAATGGTGGAAAGGATTGTTGTCCCAGGAATGCCTTTTGCTTGAACAGTTTCAACCTCCACAGATGGATCAGCTGGTGTAAGTATAACCACAGGAACCTTTGAAGAAGGCTTCTTCATCAGAAAACTGTATTGTACAACGGAAGGATCAAAGCCGGGCACCAGTTTTTTGTTGACCAAAATGGAAGCTGCATTCAGATTGGGCATGATCTTGATGGGGAAGCTGCCTGATACCGTTTTATTACCGATGGTGACCTGAGCGGTAATCGTCGCGATACCCGTGCCCTTGGCAGTGACCAACCCTTTTTCATTAACGATGGCAACGGCAGGGTTGTTACTGGTATAAACCACTATGGCTTTTTTAATATCATAGAAACTATCATCTGTCATACAAGCCGTTACGCTAGTTTGAGCGTTGGCTCCATTTTCCAACACAACGGTTCCGCAATCGGCTACGACCACTTTGAGCTCGGGGTTAAAGGCACCACTCATGGTCACAGAAACGCTACCCTTGATGTCTTTCGAAGAAGCACCAATTTCAAACACATATTTTCCCAGATCGTAGGTAGTTCTGTTTTTAACCATGTCCCAAAACCAAAGGTCGGTGCAATCAATGTCGATGGAAACCGTTTTGGTCTGACCTGCCGGCAGGGTTACCCGCTGGAAACCCTTCAGCCTCTTGATCGGCCTTTGTAAAGCGGAAGGGCTTTCAGGTGTTCGCATATAAACCTGAACCACTTCGTCACCTTCTCGGCTTCCGGCGTTCTTGACATCCACACTGACAGTGATTTTGTCATTTGGAGTAATCGTGTTCCGGTTAATTTTGAAATTGCTGTATTCGAAGGTTGTGTAAGACAGACCAAATCCAAATTCATAGGAAACGTCTTTGTTGAAATACCATAAAGTTCGACCGTTTTTACTATTTTCTCCACGTAAGGTATAATCTGTTATTTCCGGAAGATCGTTTACCGATTTGTACCAACTCGCATTCAGCTTTCCACCAGGATTCACATCGCCGAAAAGGACACTGGCAATGGCATTCCCCTGTTCCTGGCCGTTGTAACCCACCCAAATGATACCGGGAATGTTCTGAAGGTTTTTAAATGCTTCCACTTCTACGCATCCGAGTGTTTGCATCACCACGACGGTATTTGGGTTGACGGCGGCTACCGCTTTGATGAGGTCTACCTGGTTTCCGGGAAGCAAAAGAGTCAGTCTGTCGGCTTCTTCCGTGGCTGTTTTTTCGTCGGTTCCAACAAACAAGACTACAGCATCGGCCGATTTCGCCATGGCGATGGTTTCATCACTGATTTTTGCATCTTCTGGTGCTTTGTAAACCAAATAAAGCGTCTGAGGCCCGTTGAAGCCAAGCTTGTTGACTTTCACTTTCATCATGCTTCCACCGCCATAAACACCTCCGGAACGTGCACCGGCTGCAACATACGCATTCAGGGTGGTTAGCAAATTTCCCTCTGGAGAACCTGCTCTTACTTCGATGATACCCCCGTCAGTTGGGATGTTCACGACAATGCCGATGGTATCGACGTTCGTAAGGTCAACGTTGTTGTAAGCTGTCCACGAACCGTCATTAATGGTGCGGACCTGATCCGTACTACCCATGCCCGAACCGACCGTAATGCCTTTGGAGGCTGAACTGTACTTAGTGGCGTCAAATTTGGTGACCGTGCCATCCGATTTCTTCAATTCGAATGCGGCGACATAAAGCAGGTTGCTCTTACTGGCCGAATTCCCACCCGTACCAAGCAGGACTTCTGTTTTCAAACCTTTGTCGGCAATGTATTTACGGATTCCAGCTGCAGGAGAAATCATGCTTTCAGCAGCCGGCCTGCCAGAATAAGGGCCCAATTCCACTTCGTCGGCTTGCGGGCCCAACAATGCGATCTTTTTAATTCCCGAAAGGTTGAGCGGCAACGCTTTCCTTACAGAATTGGCAACGACTTCGTTTTTAAGCAACACAGGAGTTTTCGTTGCAATTTCAAAAGCAAGCGCCCTATTTGCAGGTGAGTTGACCATATTGGTCTGAAACAAAGCATAGGGAACCTTTGAAGTTGCATCAAATTCGCCAGTGCGCATACGAATGGTAAAGGTATTCATCAATGCCTTATCAATATCGGCCATCGTAATTAAGCCTTTTTTTAAGGATGAAATGGTGTTTCGCTGATACACACCACCACAGTCGGAGTCCACACCTGCCTTCAGACCAAGAGCGGTAGCTTCTTCAGCCGTCTTGACATAATAATGGCCGGTATAAATATCTTCAATGGCAGCACAGTCACCAGTGATATACCCTTTCATTCCATACGTCCTTCGGGCTATGGTGTCCAGGTATAATCTGCTGGCTGAAGTCGGAACGCCGTTCACCCCATTGTACGAAGACATGATGGAAGGTAGTTTATCCTGTTCAATCAGCTTTTTGTATGGTGCAAGGTAGAATTCTCGCATATCCCTGCCATCCATGTTCGAACTGCTGACATGACGGTCGAACTCACTGTCGTTGGCAAAGTAATGCTTGGCACAGGGCACGGTTTTCAGGTAGTTTGGATCGTTTCCGACCATTCCTCTTACAAAACCACCTGCAATCTGCGATACGAGGAAGGGGTCTTCACCGTATGATTCTCCTGTCCTTCCCCATCTGGGGTCACGAATCGGTTCAACGACAGGCGACCAATAGGTTAACCCTTTGGTGCCAGTAGCGTTGAATGCCCTGGCTTCATCAGCTATCGCAGAAGCTTCACGTTGCATCAGGGAGGGATCCCAAGCAGAACCCAGTGCCACACTGTTGGGGTAGGAAGTAGGACCAGCTAAACCCACACTGGCATTGGCACCGCCCAAAACGCCATGCAGTCCTTCACTCCACACATTCATCGATTTGACACCCAACCTTGGAATAGCAGCCATACTGTTGCCTAGCAGACTTTGCTTTTCTTCCAGTGTAAGCCGAGAAACCAGATCAGCAGCCCTTTCCTGAAAGGAATAGGATGTGTTCAGGTAAATTGGAACAGTAGATACTAGCACTTTGCTGTCACCCGAAGCAAAAGCCACAAAAACAGGAATGACAAACAATACGGCGAACGAAATCAATGATTTCCTGAAAGAAAAGCTATTCATGTGTGTTTATGTTTGTAGGTTATTGAAACATCCAGTAATCGAAATTGAACAGTTCACGTCCGGAAGTGACGTTGTCTCCCTTGAATAGGAAGTAAAGGTCATGTACGCCGGTAATTAACTCTTTCACCGGTGCCTGCACTGTTTTCCAAGCGTCCCATCCACCGGTGCGATCCACTTTCAACGTAGTTGCAAGTTGACCTTTGATGCTATCCAGACGGACCTCTAGTATGGAAGCCGGTAAACCAGTTGCAACAGACGCCATAAATGTTTTAGGCGATTTTTGGCCGAAATCCACACAGCGCACCTTCATAAAACTACCGGTGCGTGCCTCAGTGACAAAAACCCCGACTTTAGCATTCTGACTGGTTTTCAAGCCCTTCGACCAAGCCATGGTTTCAGCTTCCGTGCGTTTATAGGGATTCAGGGTTCCAACAGGAGTAACACCTTCCTTGGACATGCGAATGGTCGGGAATGTTCCGTCTGCATTGAAGGCAAACTCCTCGATGGCAGCCGAACGGCCATATCCACCACCACCCGGCAGTTGACCGGTATGGTAAAAAAAGTAGGACTTTCCTTTGAAATCACAGAACCCAGCATGGTTGGTGAAGCTGTTTGTTTCCTCGCGGGGCATGATTACGCCGACGTATTTCCACGGTCCGACAAAACTGTTGCTCATGGAATAGGAAATGTGTTCGGGAACCCCGCCAGCAGCATAAAATAGGTAATAGTGACCAGTGCGCTTGAATATCCAGGGCCCTTCGACATAACTGTCTACATTCTTTACATTGGTGCCACGATTGGGTCCCTTTGCCCCACCAAAACTTTCAACGGTTTGAGGTATGGAGACGATTTCGCCCGAATAGGAAATCATATCCTTGTTGAGCTTGACATAATTGCAGCTCGGGTTCCCCCAATACAGATAAGCTTGGCCATCGTCGTCTATAAAAACGGTAGGGTCGATGTTTGCCCAGTTTCCGTCAATCAGCGGTTTGCCAATGGCATCGACAAATGGTCCGGTCGGACTGTTGGAAACAGCTACGCCAATGCCCATGGTGTTGTTGTCTGTTTGAGCACAGATGTACCAGTAAAACTTACCGTTGCGCTCGATGCATTGTGAAGCCCAAGCGCGGTCACGAGCCCAGGAAAATGATTCCAAAGCCAAAGGCACCCCATGATCGGTCCAGTTTACCATGTCGGTTGAGGAAGAAACACGCCATTTGGTCATGTAAAAGAAATTCGTTCCGGGTATATCGTCACCGGTGTACATGTAAACAGCTCCGTTGTAAACCATCGGTGCCGGATCGGGTGTGAAGTGGGTTTGAATAATCGGATTTTCCGCATTAATCACACTCAAAAAGGAGGACGCTGCCAAAGCAACTACTAAAGCTAATCGTTTCATGGATGAATTTGTTTAAGGATTTTTATCCAACACAAAAATAGCGACATAAAGCATACTTCTTATATAAACATAAAACAAAGACTAGCTTTTATGAGACATAGTTCAAACATTTTAACTGTATGATTTCGTATTCGAGACTTTTTACTATTTTTGCATCCGCATTCGAGCTGTTAGCTCAGTTGGTTTAGAGCATTACCTTGACAGGGTAGGGGTCACTGGTTCGACTCCAGTACAGCTCACTCGAATGATGGGGCATCCAAGAAGTTGAACTTCTTGGATGCCCTTTTTCGTATGGTTTTTTTTCAATGTATCAAAACCTAAACCATTGAGTTCGTAATTCCATGATTCTTTCTGTGGGAGTAGTAATTTTGCAACAGTTCGGTATGCAGTCTCCAATGCTTACTAGCAGTTACAAAAACCACATCATGAAAAAAGCACGGAGTCTGGCCATTTTACTGGTTTTGACCTTTCTATTCTTTACCCATCCTGCAAAAGCGCAATCGCTAATCATTAATGAATTTCAGACGCTAAACAATACCACCATCACGGACGAGGATACCACGTATTCCGATTGGATTGAATTGTTCAATCCAACTTCCATGCCGATTAGCCTGGAAGGTTGGTCGTTGACCGATAAGGCCAAAGAACCAAAAAAATGGATTTTTCCCTCGGTTCAATTGAATGCTGGTGCGTATATAATTGTATTTACTTCCAACAAGGATAGAAGAATCGTTGGTGAGCCGCTACATACCAATTTCAAACTTTCGGGTGACGAAGGGTATTTGGGACTTTACAACCCGGATGGGGTCGTCGTTTCAGAATGCAATCCATACCCGTTGTTGCCGGTAGATTTTTCACTGGGCATGCTCAACGGAGCCTGGGTTATCTTTTCAAAACCCACTCCGGGTACAACAAACATGAATGGTAAGATTGCCCAATACCCCAAACCTGTTTTCAGCAAAAAACATGGTTTCTGTGACCAAGCTTTCCAACTCAGCATGTCTTGCGCACTTCCGGAAGCACGCATCATCTATACCCTCGACGGTAGTGTGCCTACCGCAAGTAACGGAAAAGTATATTCAACGCCATTAAAAGTCGAACACACAATCATCATACGTGCAATTTCCGCAGCTATGCCTTCCGATACATTCAACATTGCTGAAAGCACCATAAACACTGGTTCTTATTTATTCATTGAAGATATACTTAAACAATCAAACACCCCGGTCGGTTATCCTGCCAAATGGGGGAAATACGAGAGTATTCCCGATACTGCCATAGCCGATTATGAAATGGACCCGGAAATTCTGAATGTTCAGGCAAATGCGGATAAAGTCAGACAATCACTCAAGGAACTCCCTATTGTTTCATTGGTCACAGACAAAAACAATTTGTTCAACAAGACAAACGATGCTAAAACTGGGGGCATCTACATCTATACGGGTTACAGTATCGGAGACAATTGGGAGAGGCCGGCTTCTTTTGAATACTTCGATTATAATAACTCGGTTTCGTTACAAGCAGATTGCGGCATTGAACTGCATGGGAGTGCCAGTCGAATGGCCGAGAAATCGCCCAAACATTCCTTCAAGGTGGCTTTCAAGTCAAAATATGGGCCTACCAAGCTGTTTTATCCCTTGTTTGGCGAAACGGAAGCACAACAACAAAATGCTTTTTATCTGAGGGCTGGTTTCGGCTTTTCATGGATTCATTGGGACAATGGCAACCGTACTAAAGGTGTTTACAGTCGGGATGAATGGGCCAAAAGAACTCAGACGAAAATGGGGAACCGAAGTGGAAACACCCAACATGCCCATTTGTTCATCAACGGTATGTACTGGGGTTTGTACAATCCGACAGAAAAAATTGATGACGATTACTGTCAAACCTACCTCGGCGGTGACAAGACTGAATGGGATGTAGTTCGCGTGGAAGAATTAAACACGGTTTGGAAAAATTTGTGTGCGATGACTATAAATGCAACGGATACCGTTTACCAGCGCATTCAGGGCAACAATCCGGATGGCACACCCAACCCGGAATATGAACCGTTGCTGGATGTCGAGAATTTCATTGATTACATGATTTTGAATTTATATGGTGGAAACGATGACTGGGATCATCACAACTGGTTTGCGGCCAGAAATCGGGTGAATCCTGGCAAAGGATTCCAATTCTTCTGTTGGGATTCCGAGTCCCTGCTCCTTTCGGCCACTTCCAACCTGGTCAGTGAATACAACAAGAATTGTCCCAGCGACTTGTTTCAGAGTTTGAGAAAGGTTCCTTCGTTCAACCGTCTTTGGGGAGACCGAATGCAGAAACATTGCTTCAATAATGGAGCTTTGACACCGGCCAGTGCGGCAGAAACGTTTACAAAACTGATCAGCCCCATCGAGAATTCCTTGTATGCCGAATCCGCACGTTGGGGGGACTATCGCAGGGATGTTCATCCATATATGGCGGCAGGCTTGTTCTATCAGAAAGATGTCCAATTTGACGCGCAAAAGAAATGGATGTTGGAAACCTATTTCCCACAGCGTACCAACAACTTTGTGACGTATATGAAAAACGCCGGGTTGTTTTCGACGGTCTCCGCCCCTACCTTAGCCATCAATGGTATAGCCATCAAGAAAGATACCATCCAGCAAGGGGATAAGCTAACCATGGCCGCAACATCTGGAAAAATCTTTTATTCTATTGATCAGTCTGATCCCGTTAAATGGACAGTAAGCGGAAGTGGTACAACAAACACTTCAGCCATACAATATGGAAGCACCATCTTGCTTGACCAGAATGTTCGCCTCAAAGCCAGAGTGGTGTACAATGGAGTATGGAGTGCGCTGGTTGACCAAAATCTAGTGGTTCTGAATTCAGTCGGATTGAGCCAATCTATTGGTTACTACGATCAGGTTCAGCTGAGCAATGCGCCCAATCCATTTCTGGAGTCGACTACGATTCGTTATAATTTGCCCTTTGACGGTATGGTCAACATGACGATCATTGACCTTTCAGGAAGGGCACTTGCAACCGTTCTGAACTCAACGATGAATGCCGGAAATCACGAAACCACTTTTGATGGTTCCAGATTGAAAGCAGGCATCTATCTCTGTCAATTGGATGTCACTTCAGGTACCAGTCATCAGCACAAAGTGATTAGATTGGTAAAGATGTAATGAATTCCGGGCACGCAGCCCCGCTGCTTGCGGTGAGGATCTCAATTTAAGGTATACGTATGCTTTCTGTCGGACCGAGATAGGATTGCTTGTATACACCCTTTTGGAGTACAATTTTTTGCAGAACAACGCCCGGATCGATCATCCAAATCTTAAGCGTATGGGCTCCAGATGTAGGAATCAGCACGTTTGTTGTTAACCTCCGAGATTGATTCAGTACACCTTCCCCCCAGGAACGACTGGTTTGCACACTGAAAGAGGCAGGAACATTGATTAAGTATTGTGGTTTTTCATTATCAATGGAAACTGCAACCTGAATGTCACGACCTGGCATGAAATTGAGTACCGGCGATGTAATCAGATGAATTTGTAAGGAGTCTTTCGAAAACATATAAACAGGATATTCCAAACATGGTGCATCCTTTCCCGGTACAGCCGGAGCCGGGTTTGGCTTGGTGGCAGTTGCCCGCATGCCGGAAAGGGTAAGACCGTAATCTTCCACGCGGAGCCATTGACGGTCGTTTTGAGGGATGTTCTTAGCGAAATGTTCCGGTTCTATGGAAACCACTCCGTTGCTTTCAACAGAACCTTTTATTTTAATGCGTTCAGAAATGGATGGTTTGAAAGCGTTCACCAACACAGACACCGTTTTTCCGGCACCGGTCACCGTGATTGTACCAATAGATTTCCCCTCGGGCATTTTTTCCTCTGTCAAGGTCGTCCAGATCCGTTTGTCAGCAGTTCCGATAGTAACATTCGTTTCAGACAAAACAATCCAGGGTACGTCGGTAGTGATCGTACATTTATAGGAAATCTTTCCACGGTTGAATACGTCAATCCAGTGTTTTCCGCTACCATACAAGTCAAATTCAGGCAAAATCGGACGTTCGGCTGAACCTGGCCACGCATTTTCGGAACCATCCACTGCAACGCCCAAAATGGAGGAATCCGGCAAAGTCAGTTCAGTCAACTTAATGGCATTCAGGCTGTTTTTTCTGGGTGGATTCCAACTGATGTATCCCAGATGGGTCTGATCCATGAAATGATTCCAGCGTCCATTGGCATAGACTTTGTTGTAATAGTTCATCATTGCCGTATCTTCCTTAAACAGTTCCCGAGTACGAGCTGCCATATCGTTGGTGCTGGCACGGCCTTGTCTGGCGTAAAGTTGGTTTTTGCCTGCAGTGATATAAAGATCGTTCACAATGGCACCGATTTTGGCAGGGAACAATGCAATCTGAAAGAAGGCATCCTGTGCATCCTTCGGCAATTTGGCGGCTATCGTTTCGGCTTTTTGTGCAAGGGCTTTGTAATCAGCCACTACCCTTTCGGTTTCGTTGAAATTGACCAGACTGTAGGTCTTTGGAGTCAAGGATTCGGGCTTCCTTCTGGCATTGAATTTACCGTAGCCGGAAACGATTTCAGCAATATCCTTGGCATAGATTGATCCAAACTCACGGGCAGCCCATTTTTCGGTGTATTCGTTCAAGTTGTCATTGGTCCAGCGATTGGTGTTCCAGGCTAGGTCCATAAAATATTCCATGGGGAGTTCATACCCTCTGAAATGGCCGACATTGACAATCCAGATGCGGTCGGCACCGTATTGCTTGGCCAGGGACATCTGGTCCCAGATTTTGGGCAGGGGGTTGGTGTTGATCCACTCGTAGCTGCGAGGTCCACCGTGGTAATCGAAATGATAGTACACACCGGCACCGCCTTTGCGTTGTCTTTCCTCTTCGTTGGGCAAACGGCGGAGGTAACCCCAGTTGTCATCAGACCAAAGTAGGGTGATGTCATCAGGCACTTTCATGCCTTCGTTGTAATAATCGTTGATTTCCTTATAGAGGCACCAGGTCTGAGGTATATCCGCAAGCGGTCGTTTCATTTCCTCACTCACTATTTTCTGTTGTGTTTGGATGATGCCTTCCACCATGGCAATGTTGGTTTTCATGTCACCTTTCATCTGACTGTCGTTCGCTCCACGCAAACCCATGGTGACGATGCTTTCATACTTTTTATTCCGGTTGATGCCATCGCGCCAGAAACTTTCCATCACGTCCGGATGTTTTTTATAATCCCATTGGCCGATGGTTCGGCTATAGCGCCTGTCCCATTCCTGCTGAGCCCTAATCATGGGTTCCTGGTGTGAGGTACCCATGACGATACCGTATTCATCGGCTAAACGGGGGTTTTCTTCATCATCCTCATTGAAGGCATTTCCCCACATGGCAGGCCAGAGGTAATTTGCCTTGATTCGGAGCAGCAATTCAAAGATGCGGGTATAGAATTCATGCCCATAATTGGCTACTCCGCCACGAATCGGTGGATTTTCACTAGTGGCGACTTGACCGAATTTCTCGGCGACCCAATTGCTTAGTGCAGGAGCTTCGTCGTTGATGAAAATACCTCTATACTTGACGCTAGGGCCTTCCGAATAGGTTCCAAATTTAACATACAATTGGTCCTGATGACTGACGGGGACATCGGCCCACCAATACCATGGGGACACCCCGATTTTCTCAGAAATGTCATAAATACCGTAAATTGTTCCGCGCTTGTCGCTGCCTACGATGACCAAAGCCTGATCCAAACCGGGCATCGGATTGCTGATTACTTGAATTTGAAAGTTTTCCCATTTGCCTTTTATAGAGCTCACATCCAACTTCTTAGATTTTACAAGCTGGTCGATCAATTGGCTTTTACCAAGGGTACCGACCAAAACTGTAAAATTCTTACTATCAGGCTTACCGAAAGAAAGGATTGGCTCCTTTCCGGTCACCTTTCCGATATCCACTTTCAAGTCATTCAAGGCTCGAATGACTCCAGGATAATCATCGGAACTGATGAAAAGGTTGGTGTTCCTGTTCGGAATGGAAAGGGCAAAACCGTCTTTGACGGACTCGTTGGTGATGAAGTTTGTCCCACCTATGCTCCAAACCGGGAATGCAACAAAAAAAAGCGTTGTCCAGGCGATGAATCGTTTGTAAAAAATCTTCATCAAAGGAATAATTTGCTTGTTGCATAAATGCCTATGGTAGCACCCTGGAAGCCGCTGGCAACTTGGGTGCTAAGGATGGTGGCATCCAAGGGTTCACCTACAGGTGTCCAGGTTTTTTCAAGATCCGTGGAATAACTAAACACATAAGAATCGGGTTTTATAGCCTCCACTTTCAAAGACATTTTTCCTTTTGCGAGGGTTTCCGACAAGGGCCTTAAATATTTGTTTATGCTTTTACCGCCTTTTACGGCTTCCAAGAGCAAAGCGGGTTTATTGGTGGTCGAATCGATGGTCATGCCGAATTGCATGAAGTATGCATCATTCTGAAAGAGTGCGATCCCTGCAAAATCTTTGGCGGATGCTGGTGAAAACTGCAGCGTGGTGGTGGTGGTAAAATTCCAGTTTGTAATGCGCTGACCGATGAAAGCAGGATTCGAGCGTTCAAAAAGGCCCACACTTTTAAGAGACATAACCATTCGGTTTTCCGGATCAATCGAATAGAAATTTCCGTTCGGATTACGGATAAAAAGGGCATGGTCTTTTAAGCCCTTTGACGTCCAAAGCGGACCCGGATTATAGAAATCGAAGCTTTTAACCTTGTTCTTTTTCTCCAATTTCAACTGTTCCGCAGATTTGTCAACGGAATAAGAAACTTCCTGACCAGCCGGAAGAATGATGGGTTGACCGTCCTTCCAGGTAACCGGCAACATGAAAGTTTCTCGACCGGTGTTGTACAGACCGTCACGATAAGGCATGCAAGCTAGAAAAACGGCGTACCAGTCGCCTGCAGCCGTTTGAACCAGGTCGGCATGACCAGTAGAGGTTACTGGATTCATCCGGTCTTTGGGGAGCAAACGTTGTGTCAGGATGGGGTTGGTCTTGCAAGGAGTATACGGGCCAAATGGATTCGAGGCGGTCAAAACGACTTCCGAATGCCAGTCGGCCGTTCCACCTTCGGCGCACATGAGGAAATAGATGCCGTTGATTTTGTAAATATGTGGACCTTCAATCCAAATGGGTTTATCTTCTTTGCGCACACCCTTGTCTATTACGACCTGCTTCGAACCAATGGTTTTGCCTGTTTTCCAGTCGAACTCACGGATCCAAATGGCTCGGTGTCCATCGTATTCAGCCGGATAAGCGGGTTCTTCGTTGTTCACAATATAAGATCTCCCATCTTCATCAAAGAAAATTCCAGGATCAATGCCGCGAACGTCATTCAATTCGATCGGGTCACTCCAGTTCTGTTTCTTTGGGTCATCGGTAGTCACGATAGAGGTGCTTCCGTAACCCGTTCCTGTTGTAATCATGTAGAACAGGTTGTTGTGTGGATTGTATTTGATGTCGGGTGCATAAACGCCCTGAGACATGGGGGAATTCCGTAGGCGCAGTTGGGACTCACGGTTCAAAACGTGACCGATCTGTGTCCAGTTTACCAAATCTTTGCTGTGCCAGATGGGCACTCCCGGGAAATAGCTGAAGGTGGAATTGACGAGATAATAATCGTCTCCCTTTCTGCAAATGCTGGGATCAGGCATAAAACCTGCAAGTATCGGGTTCTGATATTGACTTTTCGTAGTCTGAGCGGCAAACCTGTTGACTGCACTGTATTGAAAGTTGTCAAATACGGCTGAGTTTTGTGCCATGGTTGTCAAACATAATGCAAAGGTGGTGGCGAGTAAACCAAATTTTCTCATGGATTCTATCGTTGGATTATTTTTTTATTAGGACTTTGCATGCATAATACTGTTGGTTGCAGTTCAGACGAAGCAAATAGGTTCCGCCGCGGAGTTGCCCACCAACTTTGGTGGTCGTTTTCATCCTTCCCTTCTCAACGGATCGGCCTAGCATATCAAAAAATTCGTATTTCGCTGGAGACTTTGCCTCTGCCAGGTCTATGTTGAAACCATCCGAAGAAGGATTCGGATAAATTCTGAATGGTCCGGTAGAGACAATGGTTGATCCCAAACCTGTCGTATTTTCTGAAATAAAACGAACCGTATTCAGATAATAGGCATTTTTCACTCCTCGGAAGCGGAAGTAAACATCATGCTGACCGAGCGTATCGGGTATGTCTGCGGTAAATGTTTGCCAGGTATCGGTACTACCGGTTACGGTGACGGCGATTTCGGCCAATTTCGTTCCGTTTCGTTCCATATCGTCCATCCAGATTTCCAGCGTGCCACCATTTACGGAAGAAGCAGTGACTTCCACCTTGGATGCCTTGAGCCCTGTTCGGCCCAAATCTACTCCGCCCAGCATAAACCAACCGCCATAAGCGGAAGTATTGGAAAGCACTTTTCCAACCGTTTTTGAAACAGTTTCTATGCCGTATTGGTTATCCTTGCCAGCTAAAGCCAAAACTGAGAAACCATCCCTGTACGCATAGTGATCGAAATAAGCCATCGAACCCAGGACAAAAAGACCCTGGCTGTTACCTACCCAGGAGTTGTAGTTATCTTGCGTCTGATCCATGGGCGACACATTGATGGGACTGCCCAACAACGTCCAATTCAGTCCATCAGCACTGTAGTAACCGGAAATAAGGTGTTCTTTGCGATCCAGCTTGAACCAAACCGTGTCGCCAAGCATATTCGTCACCTCGTACACCGTTGCCATAAAGGAGAAGGTCAGTTTTTTTCCATCCTTATACCCACTTGTCAGTTTGAGCGATTTTGTCATGTTGCCGTTGGTGATGTACAAACCAGCGGCTTGCCCGTTCTTAAGAGCACTGAAAGCGACCTTGGTGACAAACGAATAATAATGGCCGGCATCTTTTTGAAGCAGGTGGCAACTGTCAGTGCCTGGATTTAAAGCCAACCAACCTGGACGGGTTTTCAGTGAGTATCTGGTTGCATTCAACGGATTCAGGAAATGCCAGCTCAGGTTTAATGTTTCACTTTCGAACTGATCGGAACGCGGTAACTTCCACGGTATGGTGGTTCGGGTTAAGTCTGGTTTAATGACAGGAGCCGTTGTCGGGGCTTTACCGGTCGGTTTGCCATTGGCATCCCAGACAATACGGTGCAATAAGCCTTGTCGGCCTTTGCCATCCCATCTGTCCGCGTTCAAGTTTTCATAACTGTGAGAGATAGTCCACCAAGTGCTGTCTGCCAGCATAAATGGTTGGGTGATGTGGTTGGGATTTCGAAACATCACGTTGACATCGGTGACTGTTTCGAAAAAATCGCCCTGGGCTTCCCAACTCAAGGAGTCGGATGTCAAGGTCTTCGAGCGTAGAACATATTGGCCACCGCCAACGTTTCCGGCAACAAAATAATAATACCAACCGTTCCTTTTGCACATGACAGGACCTTCGGCCCAGCTGTACTTCTTGGTAGCATTTACCCAATCCATATTGATGACTGTCCCGGTCAGATGCCCGTTCGTACCAATTTGTTGAATTCGGTTGACCAATTGTCCAGGTTTAATCAACATATAGGGCGTTCCATCATCGTCCACAAAAATGGAGTTATCGTAACCAATGTACCCGGTTGTGGCAGTTGTAATTACTTTGACAGGTTCCGACCAAGGTCCTTTGGGGGAAGTTGCTTTGCAGAAATACTGACCACCTCCGGCAGTATTTGAGAAATAATACCAATAAGAATTGTAAAAATAGGATAAGGTGCCTCCCCAAATACCTGCGGATGGTGCACCACTTGATAATCCGGACCAATTGGAGGGAACTACCCTCGAAATGACTTCCCAGTGCACCAAGTCCATGGAGTGCAAAATGGGTGAATACGGTGTAAAATGAAAGCAGGATCCGGAGGCATAAAAATCATTACCTACCTTCAACAAGGAAGGGTCCGGATGATCGCCTGGCAAAATGGGATTCACATACGTTTCATCAAATTTGTAGTAAAATGTGGGATCAGCGTTCACTGCAACAGGGATGTTACCCGCAAAAGCTGTAGTAAAAAATTGACAAACCAGAAGGAAAGTCACCTGGAAAATTTTCATTACAAAGAATTGATTTGCTGTCAGTTAAAAAGAAAAGAACAGGTGAGGATTCGTTCGAACCCCCACCTGTCTTAATGGAGATTATGATTCTGAATTATTTGATCATAATTTTTTGTACTTCTACTGAACCGTTTTCATAAATGGTCCTGACAATGTTCAAACCTCTGCCTGGAGCATTCATACGGAAGCCCTGGATGGTGTAATACTGAACATCTTTGACAGCTCCCTTGACAGCCTGTGTTTCCTTAACACCAGTGTAGGTACCATTCTTGCCAACCAGCCAAATGGTAGGATCACCCCAGAATAAGGAGGGAGTATAACCGGAGAAGGGAGAGACTGTGGTTTTAATGCCCATGGTGAAGGAATCACCATCGGTTAGTGTTACTTTTCTTATGGAGACATATTCGGTTGGAATTCCAAAAGTGGAACTCTGTTTGAATCCTACATAAGTGGTATCG
>Ga0209430_1000195_pt1 | contig 74622 bp, 62 predicted proteins | sample BarGraIncub1133A_FD_184504 | JGI IMG/M metagenome (GOLD analysis project Ga0209430, IMG submission 184504) | Arctic peat soil microbial communities from Barrow, Alaska - Barrow Graham LP Incubations 11-33A (SPAdes) (version 2) | ecosystem: Environmental > Terrestrial > Soil > Wetlands > Peat... | reverse complement strand
GCTATCGCGGTAGCCATTGCAGTTTTCGGCATCAATTCAGGAGAGGCTTTTGCGGCTGTTATCGGACCCCTGGTAGAAGTGCCGGTAATGATTCTGCTCGTCAGATTCGCCATTAAACACAGGAAAGATAAAGGATAAAGTAAAGACGCTGCAAGCATGATCGCGGCGTCTTTACTTTATCCTTTATCCTTAATTCTTTGGTGTGCCAACAACATCACCAAAAACAATAATCCAACACCAAAGAAGATCGTAATAGCCAATACCGAATAACGCATGCTGCCAGTGATGGCCTCGATGATACCAAAGCTGAAGGTTCCGGCCACTGTAGCCAGTTTTTCAGTCACATCATAAAAGCTGAAGAAGGAGGTATGATCAGTTGTTTCGGGTAACATCTTGGAGTAGGTCGACCTGGCGAGCGATTGCGATCCACCCATGACAATGCCAATTACAAACGCTGCGACAATGAATCCAACTGCTTGTTTGATTGTAAACGCATAAATGCAAACAACAATCCAAACGACAACAGACACAATCATTGCCTTAAGATTGCCTATCCTGCCGGAAAGTTTTGCAAAAAACCAGGCCCCGAACATGGCTACAAGTTGGATCACCAAAATCGTTGGGATCAATACCCCCTCTTTCAAACCCAGCTCCTTTTCGCCAAAGGTGGCGGCCATGAACATCGTAGTAAGGATTCCCATCATAATAAAGAAGAATCCGATCAGGTAAACGCTTAATTGATAGGAGCTTCGCACTTGTCTGAACACCATTCTCAGTTCTTTGTATCCGTTGGTAATTACATTTTCGCGGTGCAGCCGTTTGCTGTGGATATATTTGGGAAGGTACCGGAAAGTCATGGTAGAGAATCCTATCCACCAGATACATACCGTCGCGAAAGATATTCTGGCCGGAAGTGTGGAGTCCTTTGAGAAGCCAAAAAATTCGGGCATCATGATCATCCAGAGATTGAATAGCAAGAGAATTACGCCCCCCAGGTAGCCCATAGAGTAGCCCCTGGCACTGATGCGGTCTTGGTCCTCAGGCTCTGCAATGACCGGCAGAAAAGAGTTATAAAACACAATACTTCCCCCATATCCAACAGTTCCAAGGGTGAAAGCGATGATGCCAAGTTCTATGTGCTGTGGATCGAAAAAGTAGAGTGCCCCGCACGAAACCGCCCCGATCCAGGTGAAGGCGCGCATGAAGCCTTTCCTGCGGCCGGTATAGTCTGCGATGGATGAAAACAGCGGTGATCCGGCCGCGACGATGAGATAAGCTGCCGCGATGGCCCAGGAATAAAGGACGGTATTGACAACTTTCCATCCAAAAAAGGAGACCATAAAATCATTCCCATGGCGGGTAACGGTATTATAATAGATGGGAAAAATAGTGGATGAGATGGTAAGCTGATAGACCGAATTGGCCCAGTCGTACATCACCCATGCCCGTACAACTTTGGGGTCGCCTTTTACAATCGGACTGTTATGATCGTTGATCTGCATAATATTTATCCGAATTTCAGGAATCTAATTCTTTCCCCTGCCAGGAAGTCTGATAATTTTCTTCGGCGCTACTTTAACCTCATTCATAGGCTTTTCCATTGGTCCCCGCAGATGAATAATCAATCCGTTCAGAAAATTCCGCAACAACTGATCCCCACATTCAACATAATTTGGATGATCTTCTTTCCTGAAGACGGCACTCAACTCAGTGGCGGTAATTTTAAAATCGACCAAAGCCAGAATTTTCAGGATGTCCTCATCCCTGAGCTGAAGAGCAACTCTCAATTTTTTTAATATGTCGTTGTTTGTCATTTTCAAATATACAATTTTTGCCGCATTTCAACCTAATAGCAGGCTGCTTACAAATTTCAACCCTTCGACAGGCTCAGGGACCGGATCTCGCTCCAGCGGATTTGCAATCCGCTGGTAGACTTTCGCCAACGGATTACAAATCCGTTGGAGCGAGGGGGCCTCTTCGGCCCTTCGACAGGCTCAGGGACCGGATCAAAAAAAACGCCCCATCTCTGAGGCGTTTTAATATCATTCGATTGAAAAATTATGCAAGTCTTGCTTCGAGTTGCTCAACCTGAAGTTTCAGCTCTTTGGGAAACCTTTCGCCAAGCGCAGCCTGTTGCTCCTTAATCAGCTCCAGTTCGTCTTTCCAGAGTGCTTTGTCCACTTTGACCAGTTCAGCGATATCCTCTTTGGTGACATTAAGTCCGCTGATATCGATACTATCCACCGTCGGAACCCAACCGATGGCAGTTTCAGTAGCTGCTGCTGTTCCTTCACATCTTTCGAAGACCCATTTTAGGACGCGCATGTTTTCACCATAACCCGGCCACAACCATTTGCCATCCTTGTCTTTACGGAACCAGTTCACATTGAAAATTTTAGGCAGAGCCTCCGGTTTCGGTGCATTCTTACCAATGGTCAGCCAGTGACCGAAGTAGTCTGCCATGTGATATCCGATGAATGGAAGCATTGCAAAAGGATCCCTCCGAACACCGGCTTTCAAACCAATGGCGGCGGCAGTAACTTCAGAACCTACCACAGAACCCATGAAAGTACCGTGTGCCCAGCTCATGGCCTGGTATACGAGTGGAATGGTACTCGGGCGGCGACCGCCGAAGAGAATGGCAGAAATCGGAACTCCTTTGGGATCTTCCCATGCCGGGTCGATGCAGGGACACTGAAAAGCGGGAGCGGTAAAACGTGCGTTCGGATGAGCAGCAGGTTTTCCGGAGGCTTTGTCGTATACTTCATTGGTCCAGGTAATCGTTCCTTCGGGAGCTTCCGTACCAATACCTTCCCACCAAATGTCGCCATCAGGTGTTAAACCAGTGTTGGTGAAAATAGTACCCGATGCAGCCGACAGCATGGCGTTCGAATTAGTATCAATAGAAGTTCCGGGAGCTACACCAAAGAACCCTGCCTCAGGATTGATGGCATAGAGCTGACCGTCCTTGCCAAATTTCATCCAGGCAATATCGTCTCCGATGGTTTCGACTTTCCAACCTGGAATAGTCGGGATCAACATGGCGAGGTTGGTCTTTCCACAGGCACTCGGGAAAGCTGCCGCAATGTATTTTTTCACACCCTTTGGATTGGTGATACCCATGATTAGCATGTGCTCAGCCAGCCAGCCCTGCTCTTTCGCCATTGCAGAAGCAATACGGAGCGCAAAACATTTTTTACCAAGAAGGGCATTGCCGCCATATCCGCTTCCATAAGAGATAATCTCTTTCGTCTCAGGGAAGTGGGTAATATATTTCTGTTCGATAGGAGCACATGGCCATTTGACATCTTTTTGTCCTGGTTGCAGCGGGGCTCCAACGGAGTGAACGGAAGGAACAAATTCGCCATTACCCAGTACATCCAAAACTGCCTTGCCCATGCGGGTCATTACTTTCATGTTGACGACCACATAAGGAGAGTCTGTCAGTTCTATTCCAATGTGGGCGATATCGGAACCAAGAGGTCCCATGCTGAAAGGAATAACGTACATGGTACGGCCCTTCATTGCACCCTTGAAGAGTCCCTTCAGGGTAGCCTTCATCTCTACCGGATCTGCCCAGTTATTGGTCGGACCAGCATCCTCCTGCTTCTCGGAGCAGATATATGTTCTGTTTTCTACACGTGCAACATCACTTGGATCTGACTGGAAGTAATAGCTGTTCGGACGCTTTTTTTCGTCTAATTTCACAGCCATTCCTGAGGCTACCATTTCAGCCAGCAGACGGTCGTTCTCTTCTTCTGAACCATCGCACCAGTAAACTTTATCCGGCTGACAAAGTTCAGCCCATTCGTTAACCCAACTGATTAATTTTTGATTTTTTGTCATGAATCTGAATTGAATTGAATTTAATTTAATCTTAACCTATCTAGTGATTTCTGTGAATCTCAAAATAATTACTTACCAAGATAGTCCTGGCAGGCAGCATGAATGTTCTCAACCAGCTTTGCAATCTTCTCTTCAGGAACAGCTGAGAATGCGATCCTGATAAGATTTCCGAATACTATCACGCCGGTGCTGTACTTTTCCAGCAGTATCTTCCTGATGTCTTCTGCTACCAAACCGTCTTTCAATTCGAAGCACATAAAATACCCCGAATTAAAAGGCAGAGCAGAGAAATATCGCTTATACTTCTGATCTTTAAGCACTTGCTTGATCTTTTCATACCTGGAATGCAGGATATTGAATTTTTCAACCTTGCTTTGATCATAGTTCTCAGAAGCATATACCTTTTGAAGAAGAGACTGTGATAAGTGGCTGATATTGGAGATATTACCACGCACAGCTCCGGCAGTTTTATTTTCCAGCGCCTCATAAACGGCCGGAGTACCATTCTTTACACCATAAGTAATGAATCCGACCCTGAAGCCCCAGACATAGTCCTCCTTGGTAGCTCCGTCCAGCTTAACGGCAAGCACGTTTTCGCTCAGTTTTGCCAATCTGGTGAAGATGGATTCGGTGAAAACACCCTTCTCATATACCAGTCCGAAATAGGCATCATCGATCAGCACCACCACTTTCTTGCCTTTATCGGCCTGATCTTTCACAACTTTTTCGATCTTGTCAATTTCGATGGTAAGCGGAGTATAACCGGTAGGATTGTTCGGAAAATTGAGCAAAACAATGATCTTTCCTTCAGATTGATCCATTTTATCAGCCAGTGCCTGATAATTGAAACTCCCGTTTTTGAAAGTCGGGAAAGTCCCGATCCGGCCAAGATAATTATTCTCGAATATGAGGGCATAATTTTCCCAGTAAAGATCCGGTATTATGACAGTATCTCCCTCATCAACAAATAGATAGGCAGCGATACTTAACCCATGCGTTATTCCGTTGGTCGCAATTGGCAGACTAATGATGGTCTCACCAAGAGAAGGATTCTTCTTGTATATAAATGATTTCCAGCTATTTCTCAAATCCGGTTTTCCAAAGCTCGGTGCATAAGGAAAGACTGAAGCATCGGGCAGGTTAATCATCTGATCAAATTCTGCCAGGTGCATGGAATGCCCATTATCTTCTACTGCCTCACCAATGGTGGCGTTGATATCTTTACCCTTTGCCTGTGCCGATTGTGCTAAAATTCCAAGTTTTGGAAAGAAAATGTTCTTCCCTCTTTGAGAAAGTAATTCAAAGACAGCAGGGCTGCTCTTTTGAATCACATCGTTCAATGTAGTTGCTTGCGGATCCACTTCTGTGAAGATTAAATAATTTAAAATGAACTCGATCGCAAAGGTATCTAAAATGAAATACAGAGTCCCGGTAGGCAGGCTGCCCCCCCAAAACTTAACGATGAATTAATGTCTTTTAAGCTTATCTTAAAACAGGAGAGGCGCCGTTTGTGACGGCGCCTCTCCTGTTTTAGACTATGATCTCGGATGGTATTTACTTACTGTTTCTTTTAAAAATTCCTTATCCAGATGGGTATAAATCTCGGTTGTAAGGATGGATTCATGCCCCAGCATCTCCTGAACCGCCCTCAGATCCGCACCGCCTTTGACAAGTGCGGACGCGAAGGAGTGCCTGAAAGTATGTGGACTTATGCTCTTTTTGAGGTTTATTTTTGCACCCAGTGTTTTGATGATGGTGAAGATCATGACCCTGCTAAGTTTCTTACCCCGTCTGTTGAGGAAAAGAATATTTTCGCCTGATTTGTCAATCTTCAGTTTCTTACGGTAACCTACGAGGTATCTTTTGATGTCTTCGATGGCCCTTTTACTGATCGGCACCAACCTTTCCTTCTCCCCTTTTCCTGAGATTTTAAGAAATTCATGCTCAAAATGGAGATTTGATATGCGAAGGCTCACCAATTCAGATACCCTCAGTCCGCAGCTGTAGAGTGTTTCCAGGATAGCTTTATTCCGGAGACCTTCTGGTTTGGCAAGGTCGATAGAATCGATCAGTTGGTTAATTTCTTCGTGAGTCAGAACGTCTGGCAATTTCCGGCCAATTCTGGGAGATTCCAACAATGTTGTAGGATCATTCTGGACAATTTCTTCGATCAAAAGATATTTATAGAATGACTTAATGCCTGAAATTGTCCTGGCTTGCGTCCTTGGGCTAACGCCATTTTCAGTCATGAATTCAAGAAATTTTCTCAGCTGGGACAATTTTAGTGTCTCCGGAATCACATTTTCATAATTTTTTGATATAAAAGATATTAGTTTGTTAATGTCGTTCGTATAAGCGCTTACCGAGTTCTGAGAAAGTGATTTCTCTAATCTCAAAAACGTTTCGTACCCTTTTTTGCTCTCTTCCCAGTTCATAGTTAGTAGTTTATTGGTTGGAACAATTAATATTCAGATTTGTTCGGCACAAAATTATAAAATGCGCTATCCATCGTAAAGTTTTATTTTTTTTGTTTTCGCTCGATAATTTTCCCGAATTTAGTTGCGTTTTTAGAAATATGTAAAATTAAGGACCAGATGAAAATAAGTATTATTAACGGACCAAATCTCAATTTATTGGGTATACGCGAAAAAGGAATTTATGGCAACAGTTCTTTTGAAGCATGGCTGCAAGCTATCAGACCACACTTCCCTCATATTGAACTTGATTATTATCAGTCGAATATTGAGGGAGAGATCGTAACATATCTTCACGAAGTGGGCTTCACAGCCGATGGTATTATCATCAATGCCGGAGCTTACACGCATACTTCCATAGCCATCAGGGATGCCATCGCGGCTGTCAGCACACCAGTCGTTGAGGTGCACATTTCGAATATTCTGACCCGGGAGTCTTTCCGGCACGAGTCTATTATCGGGCCCGTTTGCAAAGGAAGCATCATGGGTTTTGGACTGGATTCCTACAGGCTTGGTATCGAAAGTTTCTTATGAAAAAGTCCAAACTCACGAAAATAGTAGCTACTATTTCTGACAAAAATTGTTCGCAGGAATTCTTGCGTTCGCTAATGGAAGCTGGCATGAATGTGGTCCGCATCAATACCGCGCATCAGACCACTGATTCGGCCATGGAGATCATCCGGAATGTCAGATCCATCAGTGATGAAGTGGCCATCCTGGTGGATACCAAAGGTCCGGAGATCAGGACCAGGAATATCACCGACCCGATCAAAATCAGCAAGGGAGAAAAAATAGTGATAACCGGCGGCGATGAGCCGTCGCATGAAGGTTATCTCGTGGTGGATTACCCAAATTTTGCCCGCGATATCCCGGTAGGCAGTTCGGTACTTATTGACGATGGCGAGCTGGAGATGACAATTGTTGAAAAATCTGGTAATAAGCTGATTGCAGTGATAGGCAACGATGGGTTCATCAAGAATAGGAAGAGCATTAACGTACCCGGAATATCTTTGAATCTGCCTTCGCTCACCGAAAAAGACCGACAGTTTATCAGGTGGGCGATGGCCAACGAGCTGGATTTCATTGCGCATTCATTTGTCAGAAATAAAGAGGATGTTATTGCTGTTCAGCAGATTCTGGATGAAGAGGAGAGCAAAATAAAGATTATCGCCAAGATAGAGAATACAGATGGCGTAAAAAATGTCGATGAAATCCTTGACTATGCGTATGGAATTATGGTAGCAAGAGGTGACCTTGGAATTGAAATTCCTGCAGAGAAAATACCGTCGATCCAGCGAAGACTAATCAGGAAATGCGTCGAGCGCAAGAAGCCTGTTATCATTGCTACGCAGATGCTTCATTCCATGATCACCAATCCACGTCCGACCAGAGCGGAAGTCAGTGATGTGGCTACGGCCATTTACGACCGGACGGATGCCATCATGCTTTCAGGGGAGACTGCTTATGGTCAGTATCCGGTGGAAGCTGTTCAGCTGATGTCCAGGGTGGCACTTGAAGTGGAGTCGAGTAAGGATAAACGTAATGACCTTTACGTACCACGTCTCGAAAACGAGGTATCGGCCTTTTTGGCTGAGGCGGCCGTGATGTCTGCCAATGAACTGAAGGTCGCGGCCATTATTACAGATACCCTTACCGGGAAAATCGCCCGGTATATTTCGGCTTTCAGGAGTCCCCGTCCAGTCTTTGCCAAGTGCCACAATGGGCGTGTAAAGAGAGAATTAGCACTTTCTTACGGAGTGTTCGCCAGCGAAATTGTTGTCAAGAAAAACAAGCACAAGCTGATTGAAATTTCTCTGTTGGACCTTGTAGAGAAGGGCTGCATCACAGAAAATGACACGGTAGTATATGTTGGCGGGAACTTTGGCGTTGGCGGCGGAACATCCTTTATCGAGATTGCTTCTGTTGCCCAGATGATGAATCTGAAGAAAGTGAAAAGTGAAAAACCCACCGGTCCCTGAGCCTGTCGAAGGGTCGAAGTGAAAGAATTAGCGCATGTCGTTCATACTGACACCCGGGTATTTTGATTTATCGAATTTGAAGTAATCGTCTTTCAAGTCGATATTGGTCTTCATCGTTTTCAGCACCAGGGTATAAGTGTTCCCGTCCTTGTTGAAAGTCTGGGCTTTCGCGATCTGCGATTTGGCCTTGTCGATGTACATGCGGACTTTCACAAACTCCTTGGTCTTATCTGTTGGGAAAAGATCCAGTACCTGGACTTCCTTCCCAGCTAAATTTTCCTCCCCGACAAAGGCATAATTAAACCCCTTTTCGTAGATGGTGAAGATATTGGCTGGGTTAAGCGAACCTTCATTATCGTCCCCCACACTGTTGATGTTGCACTCTTTGGCTTCCGTCAGGTAGCTCCATGAAGTAGTCCCGTCACAAAAAACCTCCATACCGAACACGGGCATGTGCAGCCGGTAGCTCTTCCCTTTCAGCGTAACCTGACCCTCGTTGGTCTGGTTGATGTTGTTCTTCTTATTTTCCAGGGTAAAGGAAAAATCAATCTGAATGGTTTTATAGCTTTTTGTGGTTTGAGAGAGTTTATCCAGAATCTCTTTTGCTTTCGGGTCTTGCTGAGCCACTAAATTTACCGACACCAGAAGTGCCAACATCATGAATGCGAATCTTTTCATCCTAAATCTATTTAATTTAAAATTCTGACGAGCCGGGAGTGCGGGTCAATATTATTGTGGGAGTTTCCGCAAAATCTGTTCCAAAGTATTTTCATCCTGTACCAATACTTCCCTTGCCTTGCTTCCGACATTAACGCCAACGATACCAGCCATTTCAAGCTGATCCATGATTCGTCCTGCCCTGTTATAACCGATCGAGAACTTCCTTTGTATAGACGAAGTAGATCCCGTTTGGTTTAAAACAACGATCCGAGCCGCATCATCGAAGAGTTCATCGCGGTTTTTTAGGTCCACATCATTTGAGCTGTCCATGCCTTCGCTGCGGTATTCCGGCAAGGCGAATACAGTTGGGTAACCGGGTTGTTTACCGATAAAGTTGGCAATGGCCTCCACCTCGGGTGTATCAACAAAGGCACACTGAATACGGGTCAAGACGTTTCCGATGGAGACCAACATGTCCCCTCTTCCGATAAGCTGGTTGGCACCGGGAGTATCGAGAATTGTCCGGGAATCGACCATGGAAGCAACTTTGAAGGCAATCCTGGTAGGGAAATTGGCTTTGATAACACCTGTAATGATATTGATGGATGGTCGTTGTGTGGCGATGATCATATGGATACCAACGGCGCGGGCCAGCTGGGCAATCCTTGCGATAGGCAATTCGATCTCCTTTCCGGCGGTCATGATCAGGTCGGCAAATTCGTCGACAACCACCACAATATAAGGCAAATAACGGTGTCCTTTATTGGGGTTAAGGTGCCTTGAAATAAATTTAACGTTGTACTCTTTGACATTCCTGGTCTGGGCGGCTTTCAGCAAATCGTACCGCCGTTCCATCTCGATGATCAGCGAATTCAGGGTATCCTTAACCTGCTGCACATCGGTGATAATGGAATCTTCCATTCCCTCCATCTTGGCCAGAAAGTGCTTTTCAATGACCGCGTAAAGATTCAGCTCAACCTTTTTGGGATCGATAAACACAAACTTGAGCTGGGAAGGATGTTTCTTGTACAAAAGTGAGGCGATGATCGCATTAAGTCCGACCGATTTCCCCTGGCCCGTCGCTCCTGCAACAAGAATGTGCGGCATCTTGGTCAGGTCGACCACGAAAGTTTCGTTCGAGATGGTCTTGCCCAGCGCGAGAGGCAGCTCATAATCAGACTCCTGGAATACCTTGGAGGTGATCAATGACCTCATGGAAACTATTTCCGGCTTGTTGTTTGGGACTTCAATACCGACGGTGCCCTTTCCCGGCATCGGAGCAATAATCCTGATACCCAATGCCGAAAGGCTCAATGCAATATCGTCTTCGAGGTTTTTTATCTTAGAAATCCGGACGCCAGGTGCCGGAACAATTTCATACAAGGTGACGGTCGGACCGGTTGTTGCCCTGATCTTCTCAATCTCGATGCTATAATTTTTCAGGGTCTGAAGGATCTTGTTCTTGTTGGCCCTCAGTTCTTCGTCAGTTACCTGTGGGTTTCCGGTGGAACGCTCTTCCAGCAGGTCGATGGTCGGAAAAACATACCTGGAAAGATCTAAAGTCGGATCGTAGTCAGAATTTTCCAATTCAAATTCCTCCTCTTCATGGGTAGCATTTCTTTGCAGTGGAATCTCAGGCAGAGATCCTCGTACAGGTGGAATGAAGGCTCCCTCCTCTTTAAAGACCTCGCCCATTTCCAATTCTAAAGTATCCTCATCGGGCTCCGCATAGACAATCTTCACATCGTCATCATCTGCCACTTTTGAAAAGGAACGATCCTTCTCGTTTGGCTTTATTGGCTGTGAAATAACCGTCAATTCTGCTGTTGTAAGTTCTAGTTCCTTCTTTTTAGGGGGTCTGCGATAGGATAATATTGCCTGAATATTTCCCCATGCATCTTCGAAAGCGAGTATAACCACTAGCAGCGCAGTGCCGAGCAGCACGAAAAACGTGCCCAGTTTCCCTATTCCCGTGATCATATGTTGCGACATCAGGAATCCATAAGCTCCCCCGGGAAGGATGGGTGAATTTTTATAGAATGCCGCAAGGGAGAATGCAAATGTTATTGACAACCAGACGATTAAAAATATTCCATATTCCAGATTCCTGGCAAGGTTGACTTTCCCAATTTTGGCAAGTCGCATGGATAGGACGCCGAAAAGGTAGAGGATCACAAAGGATCCCAAGCCGAAACATTTGTTGATAAACCAGTTAGCCAGTATGGCTCCAAATTTTCCGCCTGAATTTTCAATCTTGATATTTGGATTGGTAATCAGCTCTTTAATTGTAACATCGAGATGGCTCACGTCGGCGCCATCCTGCAAAAGAAAGGAGATAAAAGAAATAAACAGGTAGATGGTAAAGAAAAAAAGAAGCAGGGCAAACCCGCCACGAATCTTATCCCATCGCGTATGTTTGGAAGATCTTCCGCCACTGCTGGATGTTCCTGATGTTGATTTCTGCTGATTATCACTCTTTTGCTGAGCCATCCTCTGATTATTTAGAAAAGTCAAATTTAGGATTAAATCCAGACAAAGTTAACGAAAAGCTTCAAATCCCTTTTCCAGGTGTTTTTTTATCTTTGCACTGTCAGAATTGAAAGAGGATGCAGCCCTGATTGGCAGTGCCCGTTTGCGTGCTTGGACTTGGGGATCATCCTTCTGAAATCCTAATAAAGGAACTCATATGGATATAAGTCATTTCCTGATCCGGAAACTGTCGCTAAATTAGGCCTGATTTAACCAAGGATAATCTTACCATGAAGAGGCTGGCTGTTGTTGCATTAGGTGGAAATGCTTTGTTGCGCGACAACGAAAAGGGGACAATTGAAGAGCAAGAATCACATACCGCAGAGACCATTGAAAACTTACTATTCCTGGTAAGGGAGGGTTACGACCTCATTATAACCCATGGGAATGGCCCTCAGGTTGGGAATATCCTGATGCGGAATGATGCTGGGGAGCAGGTTTATGGGGTGTCCCCGATGCCTTTGGATGTTTGCGTGGCGGATTCTCAAGGAGGTATTGGTTATATGATCGAGCGAATGTTCAGAAATATCCTTAATAAATACAATATTCAGCGGAATGTCCTGACGCTGGTGAGTATGGTCGAGGTCGATCCGGATGACAGTGCCTTTAAGAATCCGACCAAGCGGATTGGAGCCACTTATACGCTGGATCAGGCCAAAGTCCTGGAAGCGCAGAAAGGATGGTCATTTAGGGAAAGCAAGAAAACTGGCAACGGATGGAGACGGGTGGTGCCCTCTCCCACTCCAAAGAAAATTCTCAATCTTGATTTAATTGAAGAATTAGCCAGAAAAGGGAATATCGTCATTACCTGTGGCGGCGGCGGAATACCTGTCTTTTACGACAAGGACGGAAGTCTGAGGACAGCTGATGCCGTCATCGACAAAGACCTGGCCTCCTCTGTGCTGGCTTCCGGCGTTGGTGCTGACGAATTTTACATCCTCACAGATGTGTCATTTATTTACAAAGATTTCGGACTGCCGACGCAGGAAAAACTGGAATTCCTCGACTATCAGGATACTAAAAAATACTTTGAAATGGGTACTTTCGCTGAAGGAAGCATGTCTCCAAAAATTGTTGCTGCCATGAAATTTGTCGAAAATGGCGGAGTGAAAAGCATCATTACGGAGGCTTCCAAACTGGAGGACAAATCTTATGGGTCAAAGATTACCATGCATTACGAATCATAAAAATACCAGCTATGTCGAATCTCCTTTACAACAAAAATTTCCTAAAACTACTTGATTTTCAGCCGTCAGAGATCGAATATCTGCTAAACCTTGCAGCAGAACTGAAATGGGCCAAAAAAAGTGGTACAGAAGAACCTATTTTAACAGGCAAAAATATAGCCCTTATATTCGAAAAGAGCTCGACACGTACGCGATGTGCTTTTGAAGTTGCGGCTTATGATCAAGGAGCGCATGTTACTTATCTCGGACCTACGGGTTCGCAGATAGGGACCAAAGAGTCAATGAAAGATACAGCCCGGGTACTCGGCAGGATGTATGATGGAATTCAATACCGTGGTTTCGGTCAGGAAATGGTTGAAACATTGGCTCGGCACGCGGGCGTTCCGGTATGGAACGGACTTACTGATGAGTTTCACCCAACCCAGATTCTGGCTGATTTTCTGACCATGAGAGAACATTCAGAAAAACCGTTATCCGCCTTGAAATTTGCCTATCTGGGTGATGCCAGAAACAACATGGGCAATTCGCTGATAGTGGGAGCGTCAAAAATGGGTATGGATTTCCGTGCTGCCGCACCAGCGAGATATCAACCTTCCAAAGAATTACAGGAGACCTGTAGAAAAATAGCACACAACACCGGCGCCAAAATAACTATAACGGAAGATGTTGCTGAAGCCGTTAAGGATTGCGATTTTCTATACACTGATGTTTGGCTTTCCATGGGTGAATCTCCTGCGGTATGGCAGGAGAGAATTAAATTGCTAAGGCCATACCAGATTAATGCAGCAGTGATGCAGCTGACTGGAAATCCGAAAGTGAAGTTTTTACATTGTCTGCCTGCTTATCACAACCGTGAAACAAAGACCGGCGAAGAGATCTACCTGAGATATGGCATTGAATCGATGGAAGTAACTGAGGAGGTATTCGAAAGTCCGGCTTCCATTGTTTTCGACCAGGCCGAAAACAGGATGCATACGATCAAGGCAGTGATGGTAGCGACACTCGGACAGCGGTAACAAACTTACCAGCAGGTGTTCTTTTTGATAGTCCAGACAGTTTCAGGATCGATATTTTCTTTTTCAAGATCCTTAAAATACTTGTAAGTGCCTACTTTCAACTCGATGGTCGCATCCTCATCGCAAACAATCATTCCATGAGAATGAAGTTGTAAAGCTGTGATAGTCCACATGTGATTAACAGCTCCTTCGACTGCTTTATGAAGTGCACGAGACTTGTTGTGTCCTGCAACAAGAACCAATACCTCCTGTGCATCCATGATGGTACCAACACCCACGGTCAGCGCAGTTTTTGGAACCTGGTTTACATCGTTGTTAAAAAACCTGCTGTTAACGATCCTGGTATCCAGATTTAATGCTTTGTCGCGCGTTCTGGAGGTCAGGCTGGATCCCGGTTCGTTAAAGGCAATGTGTCCGTCAGCCCCTACTCCCCCAAGAAATAAATCAATACCTCCGACTGACTTAATTTTTGCTTCATACCTGTTGCATTCCATCCTCAGATCAGGTGCATTACCATCCAGTAAATTAACATTCTCAGGCTTAATGTCGATGTATTTGAAGAAATTTTCCCACATGAAGGTATAGTAACTTTGTGGGTGGTTACGGGCAATGCCTACATACTCATCCATGTTGAAGGAAATGACATTCTTAAACGAAACTTTGCCTCCGTTATAAAGCTTAATCAACTCAACATAAGTTCCTAACGGTGTACTCCCTGTCGGTAGCCCAAGAACAAATGGGTTCTCCGGCGTTGGATTGCAATGACCAATTTTGTGTGCGATATAATTGGCCGACCATCTGGCTACACTGTTTGCTTCTGGTTGAATGATTAGTCTCATTATGTAGAGTATTAAATTAACTGAATGATGCCTCAAAATTGTGAAAATTTACAAAACAATCAACCCGAATTTCAAAAAAGAAGACAATAATTTTATTAAACCATTATCAAATTCTCAAGTCAAAAGTTTTGTTCGCAAGGATTCCTTCCGGAATTGTTCTTTTTTTTCGTATCCTACTGGCAAATTTGCCGTAACAATGAGAATATTAAGTTTAGTTTTTATGTTAGAAAATACAGATCGGGAGTTAATCGCATGAACAAGTTCTTCTCTCTGGTTATTTTATTGACTTTTCTTTCTGTACAACATCTGCAGGCTCAAAAGACAGTACTTAGCGGTAAAATTACAGAAGCAAAAACAGGAGAACCGATTCCTTACGCCACCATAGTTTTTAAAGGCACTTACATCGGCACGATGTCAGATTTGAATGGAAATTTCCACCTCAGTACACCTACTCCTACCGCGTCGGTTGAAATTTCCTCCATCGGTTTCAAAAAGATCGAGATTCCGGTAAAGCCAAGTCAGACAGACAACATCAACATCAAGCTCGAGGAAGACATGATTATGACGGGTGAAGTTGTTGTAAAACCCGGAGAAAATCCGGCCATCCCGCTATTCAGAAAAATCATCGAGCACAAGAAAGAAAATAATCCGGCCGAATTTCCCTCCTGGCACAGCAAACTGTACTCCAAGACGGAAGTCGATCTGAAAAACGTCGACAGATCCCTGCGTACCAAGAAGCTGTTAAAATCCTTCGATTTTGTATTCGACTACATCGACTCACTAAAGACCGAGGGGAAGGCCTTCCTGCCTGTCTTCTTTTCCGAAACCTTCTCTAACTATTACCATGAAAGCGGTAATCCCAGAGATCGCGAGGATATCATCGCCAATAAGGCATCAGGAATGACCTCCACCATGATATCGAAATTCACCGGGAAGATTTACGAAGGACTTAATCCATATGATAATTACCTTTCAATTAGCGACGTAGGACTTGTTTCCCCTTTAAATACCCTTGGACTGCAATTCTATAAATTCTACCTTATTGACAGTACATTTCACGACGGAAAGAAATATTATGAGCTCTCTTTTAAACCCAAAGCTTTACAGAGTCCAACGTTCAGAGGTAAAATCTGGATTGAAGGAGGCAGCTATGCCGTCACAAAGATAGACCTTCAGCTGTCGGAAAAAGCCAATATCAACTTTGTCAATAACTTCAAATACACCGTAGAATATGCCAAAACCGGCGAAAAATGGACCCCGAAGAATGAACAGATCGTACTGGATGTTGATATTCAAAAGAATCCGAAGTCCAAAAGAATTGGTGTGATCGGAAGAAAAAACAATTTTTATGAAGATTTCACCTTCGAGAAAGCCGTTGACGTAAAGATTCAGGCCAGCGAACGAATCTCTGTCCATGAAGATGCCATGAACAAGGACGAGAAATTTTGGGAGAAATCCCGGCCGATAGAGTTGCAAAAGAGGGAACTGGGAATTTACAAAATGGTTGATTCTATCAAGCACGTGCCGTTATACAAGACAACTGCAGAGTACGTCTATATGTTCTATTACGGATACCGCGACCTTGGAAAAATCGAGCTCGGTCAGTACTACTCTTTTTACTCCAACAATCCTGTGGAAGGAAACCGGTTCAAGTTAGGAGCACGGACTACGATGAAATTTAATCCCAAACTCCGGCTGAATGGCTATGCCGCATATGGTTCAAAGGATCAGGAATACAAGTACAGCGGTGGTTTTGAGTACTATTTTTCGAAGAAGCCAAAAGACTACCTGTCGATTCAATACAAACATGATTACGAGATTTTCGGGAAAAGCAAGAATGCATTTATGATTGATAACATCCTGAATACGCTCCTGAACCGCAGCCCCTACAATAAATTGAATATGGTCAACCGACTGGAAGTCAATTATGAGAAAGAATGGATCGCTAACTTCACCAACAAGTTCTCTTTCAATCGGACTCAATTTTTCAGTGGCCCTTTCGTAAAGTTTGAAACACCCTCCGGGGATATCATCCCTTCCTTCAGGGTAAGCGAACTGAGCCTCAATACCCGGTATGCACCGAATGAATACTATATGCAGGATGGTTTTGAAAGGTCAAAATTCGAGAATTCCAGACCCATATTTAACCTGGGCATGTCAATGGGAATCAAGGGTCTGTTGGGTGGACAATACAACTATTACAAGGTCGAGGCCCAAATCAATCAGAAATTGCCGACAAACCCTTTCGGATTTACCTATTATACCATCCAGGCAGGCAAGATTTGGGGAGATGTTCCTTTCCCAATGATGAAAATACACGAAGGAAATGACACCTATGCGTATGATTTTTACGCCTTTAACATGATGAATATGCAGGAATTTGTGAGTGACACTTATCTGTCCCTGTTTCTGGAACAACATTTCCAGGGATATTTTCTCAACAAAATTCCGCTTTTTAGAAAATTGAAATGGAGAGAGTTAGTTGGTGTCCGCTCGTTGATAGGCAGTTACGATCCTACACAGCACACGTCAATGGTATTCCCCACCGGAATGAAGGGATTACAGAATAATCCATATACCGAATTTTCACTCGGGTTAGAAAATGTTTTCAAAGTGTTTAAGATCGTTGGAATCTGGCGCTACAACAAACTCAATCAAACCAATTCAAAATTTGGAGTGGTAGGAACGCTGCAACTTGTTTTATAATATTCGTCGAATTTCCACACTTTAGTTACATTTGCGCCATTCAACCAAACACTGATGCAAATAGCCCATCTAGGTGAAATTACAGGAATTTTGACAGCAATTTGCTGGACCATTTCAGCGCTCACTTTTTCTGTGGCAACACGCCGGGCAGGCTCCTTGACTGTCAACCTTTTCAGACTCCTTTTCGCGATGATCATGTACATGGCCTGGTCGAAAGTAATGAGGGGCTTGTGGTTTCCTTCTGATGCCACTCCGGAATCCTGGAAATGGCTTTCCGTATCAGGATTGATAGGGTTTGTACTGGGAGATTATTTTCTTTTCACCTCTTACTCTTACCAGTCAGCTAAGGTTTCCATGCTGATCATGTCACTGGCACCTCCGATTGCCACACTTTTCGGTGCCATCATCCTGCACGAAAGCTTTACCTGGCTGAATCTCTTAGGAATGATGCTCGTTCTTTCAGGCATTGCTATCGTTATTCTCAAGCGCGAAGAGGTCGATGATAAGATGACTCACGGCCTGAATTATCCGGCTAAGGGATTGTTGCTGGCCTTTGGCGGAGCGGCCGGACAAGGAATTGGAGCCGTATTTTCAAAGCTGGGGATGGGAAGTTACGACCCGTTCGCCTCCTCCCAGATCAGGACAATCACCGGGATTATCGGATTTCTGCTCATCATCAGTCTCACAGGAAACTGGAGAAAAGTAAGAAGCTCCATCATCCACCAGAAAGCACTGAAACCCCTGTTGGTAGGTTCTTTCTTTGGACCGTTTCTGGGTGTTTCACTGAGTTTGCTGGCCTTTCAACATACGAAAGTCGGCATTGCTTCCACACTGATTGCCACCGTTCCGGTCTTTATTCTAATCCCGTCGATTATATTTATGGGCGAAAAATTAAATTGGAAAGAAGTAATTGGAGCATTCCTCGCCGTTGGAGGAATGTTCGTTTTCTTTATCTAGGATTACTGTTTAGGCAACACTTCTTCAATGGCACTCCCGGTTGCGGGATTTGGCGGAACAATCCCTAAAAATGCGCAGATGGTTGGTACAACATCTGTCGCATCAGTCTTTCTCAAAGTAGATCCCTTCTTTATCCCCGCACCGTACCAGACTAAAGGAACCTGATCGTTGTCTGTATAATCGATCCCCTTGTACTTTTCTTTCGGCAACCATCCCTCTTCATATCTAATCATCACATCACCAGAGCGTTTGATATGAAAATTATTCTGAAAAGCAGCCAGTGGACCTCCCAGAAAATTATCGGATTCTACTTCGGAGGTTGACTTGGCATATGCAATTCCCTCAAACTGGTTCAAAAACCTGGCTGTTTCGGACTGCATGTCCCTCAGATTCAATTTCTTTTTAGCAGCAAGTTCGTGATTCAAATAGAGTTGCTGATTGCTGAATTTCTCCACCCAGTCACCCTCTCCATATTTAATATTTAAAAAGGATTTCAGGAGAGCTACCGAACTTTCAGGATTAAAAATCCCGGTAGTTAAATGGAATTTCTCTTTGAGATAATCTGCCTGGTAAGAAACACTGGAGGTCGAAGTAAGGAAAAACAGGACATTTTCAGTCCCGTAACCTTTTTCGATGTACTTCAACAATTCCGCAATATCCTTATCCATACGCAGGTAAGTATCCTCCATTTCTACCGAAAATGGACCAAAATTGTATCCTTCCTTATCCATAGAAGAGAAAACAACAGTAAGCAGATCCGGAATAAAGTCATAGCCCAGCTGTTCTTTTGGAATCAGTTGCAGCGCAAAATCCTTTAGATAAGAATTGGCAAACGGCGTGTTTTTCAGGAACCCATACGATTGTCCCGACTCTTTTTTAAGCCTTGAAAGATCATACGGGAAAGTGTTGTATTTCCCAAGAAAGCCTGTCTCATGCAAAGAAGTGCTCTCAACGCTCTCACTGTAAGCAATCTGATCTAATAAAGTCTTCCAGGTAGTATCCAGATATTTGTCGGCCAGTTTAAATTTATTGAACTCAGCCGCCCACTCCGGATATTTATCCATGTAACAGGAACTTGAGATCATGTTACCTGATTTATCGTCCAGCCAAAAGGCACCATCTGCCGCATGACCGGCAGAAAAAACAGAGGCATAATCATTCATCGCGATGCTAAATACCCGCGATCTTCCCTTGGTGACAATTTTCAGTCGGTCGCCGAGCGTAGGAGTCAGAAGTTTTGCGGCCGACCGCTCACCAGATTTAGAATCAGAACCAATAGTTTTGAAGCTATTATCCTGAATACAATCTGTTTCCATATTTTTAAGCCGGTCGATCCAGTTATCGTTGACAATTCCGTGATGTGAAGGCGTGGTCCCGGTAAACAGCGTCGCCATGCCGACAGTGGGTCGCTGAATAAGATTGCTCACATGATGATTAGCACAGACAAAACCACCCTTATAGATCCTTTTGAAACCATCATCCCCGAATTTATCCCAATACCTTTCAATGTAATCCGGGTGCATATTCTCGACAACAAATCCAACGACCAGACGAGGTGTTGCTGCAGATATGGTGGTGTGTCCCTGGGAAAAAAGATAACACGGGAAAATAACGGAGAGGAATAGCAGAATTGAGCGTCGGAACATAGTGTGTATTTTTAGACAAATGTAATGACTTGCATCGATCCGTCAAAAAACAATTATTTTTGCACTTCATTTAACCTGTGTTAACTCCATAAACCAAATGGATCCGGTAAAAGAAGTTTGTGTCGAATCGTTCGATGAAGCCATCAGAGCCGTAGAAGCCGGAGCCTCTCGTATCGAACTGTGTGACAATCTGGCTGTTGGTGGCACTACGCCTTCTTATGGAACCATCAGGAAGTGTCTGGAAAAATTGCCTGTACCCTTTATGGTGATGATCCGGCCAAGAGGTGGAAATTTCATTTACTCAAGGGATGAATTCGAGATCATGCAGGAAGATATTCTCCAATGCAAGGAACTCGGTGTTTACGGAGTCGTCTTTGGATTGCTTGATGAAAAGGGAAATATTGACGAGGAAAGGACAAAGCTTCTGGTTCAGATCTCAAAACCAATGCAGATTACCTTCCACAAGGCAATCGATCGTACCCGGAATATCCTGGACGGTGTGGCGTTTCTCAAGGAGATACAGGTCAACAGAATTCTTTCCTCCGGAGGGAGAGATACTGCTCTTCATGGGTCAACGGTACTGAACCGGATGATCGAACTGGCTGCACCTCAGCTCAAGATTATTGTAGCAGGAAAAGTAACAGCAGAGAATTTCGAAGAGATCATAATAAAAATCCCTTCCGGGGAATATCACGGCCGGAGGTTGGTGACTTTCAAGCGGATGAATTATTAACGTATGTTTTAAATACCGGAAATTGAAACTCCCTATTTTAATTATTTGTCTGGCCTTTCATGGAACTCCTTCAACATCAAGGTCTTTGTGCAATATTATTAATTACCGCAAAGGCAATTTACAGATACTAACTGAAGTTTCCCCTAAAGACAGGAAATCTGTAAAAGACTCGACTCTTGTGAAAAATGATGGAAGTTCTTATCTGCTGTCTCCAAAGTTTCCGGATTTGATCGCGGTAAAATCTGACACTTCAAAATTAGTTCCCATTAGACCGACCCCTGCTGCAAAGAGTATTGATAATCTGCACCTTAAAAATGGCCTCGCGAAAAATGTTCTGGGATATTTTATAACTTCTCAGCTTACAAACATTAGTCATACAGGCATTAAGAGTATCTCCTATTTCGAACAGTTCAGTGGAAAAAGAATCGTGTCTGTCAGTTTCGTCAGTTTGCGTCCGTTCGGTACGTCCCTGGGCGATACAACGCTGACGGCAACAAAATGGATTGCAAAGTTTGGCAACCGACTTCACAGGAATACCGACTGGACTAAACTCCGCATGCGGGTGCTTTTTAAGACAGGAGACCTTGTCAACCCCATTTTAATGGCAGAGAATGAAAAATTGATGCGTGATTTGAGTTACCTCGAAGACGTTGCTTTCCGTCTTGAACCTGTGATAGGTTCGATGGAAGATGTAAATTTAATTGTTCTGAGCAAGGATAAATTTGAATATGGTGTGCACGCGAGCTTTAATGCCGATAACAGTAACCTGGAAGTTGCCAATGAAAATATGTTTGGGTTAGGTCATCGGTTTAGGATAGGAATGGCTCAAAAAAACGACTACCTTCCCGAGTTGGGCTTTTATTCATCTTATTATATCGACAATTTCCTTGGCAGATTCATCAACGCATCGATCGGCTTTTCAGATACCTATCTTAAGAAGGGATGGAATCTGTCGGCCGAGAAGAAATTTCTCACCTCGGTGGATAAAAATGCAGGTGGCCTCTCCTTCGATTATGTATCAAAATACAATTATATTGCTGAAAATCATCCAATTGAACTAGATACAACGGTAGCCTATGTGACTGGCGATCTTTGGTTTTCGCACGCATTCTCCAACAAAAACAATCTTCTCAACAAGACATTAATCTCCTTCAGGTATTACCATCAGGAGTTTATGCGTAAAAATGAAGATCCTTTGGGCGAAAATTTGTTTCTGAGAGATCATGACTTTTTTCTGGCTGGATTGGGGTTTTCACGCCGGAACCTGTACAAGAATAATCTGATATATGGGTATGGAGTCACGGAAGATATCCCATATGGTCACTTTTATAAGCTGACTGGGGGATTGGATAGATCACAGTTTGGCATCTGGCCGTATCTTGGACTTTCCCTCAGTAATGCTTTCATCGGAAATGAAGGCAGTTATTATTCCGGTAAGCTTTCGCTGGACGGATTTCTGGACCGGGGGTCTGTTGTACAGGGGACTTTCCTGGTAAGTGGGAATTTCTTCTCCAGGAAGATGTATGCTTTTGGTGATCCGTTCCGGCAATTTATCAACATCGAATTCCTTTCGGGAATTAATCGGTTTAAAGAAGAATATCTGACTATTGACGGGAGGTTTGGCATCAGAGATTTCTATACCAGTGATTTAAAGGGGAATTGCAGGTTAAAGGTCAAGCTGGAAATGGTGAGGTATCTGAATTGGAATCTTTATGGATTCCGGTTTACGAATTACTTTTTTTCTGATATTGCTTTCTTGTCGGACCAGCCAAAATCAATTTTTAAGGAAGATTTTTATGCCGGCGTGGGTGCCGGATTCAGGATTTTCAATGAGTCATTGGTCTTTAAGATCATTGATATCCGGTTAACCTGGTTCCCGGTCAAGCCACCTGAAGGCAGAATACCTTTCGGGGCAAACCTCCAGGGACTTACCAAATCAACTTTTGATGATTTTCTGGGAAGGAAATCAGAGATCATCAGATATCAATAAAATTTTCTACCACCCAGACTATCAGTCACTTAATCATTTTGCAAGGAACGAATAAAGCAACTAACATTATTTGTCAAAACATCTCCAGTATTTCTTTATTCAAGCTGTTGTAGCATTTTGCTTGATTTGTCTTTATAATATCCATTTCTGGCGACAATATTCTTGAATTGTCTCAGCGCCTTTTCACGCTCTTCAATCCTGAGATAGCATAATCCGATGTACCATTCAGACTGTTCCACCAGCAGGTTATCCCCGTCCAGGACGACTTCCGAAAAGGAATTGATGGCATTTTTATACTGGCCCAACTCCTGAAAAGCGACTCCTGAATAGAAACTGATACTGAAACCATCATTACCAGTTTTGGATGCCTTATCCAGCAGCGTCAGGGCAGAAGAATAGTTTCCCTTGTCAATCTCGCGGATGGCAATATTCATATTGTCAGTGGCGGTAACAGCAGATCTGGAAACGTTCGATCCGATTTTATATGGCTGATAGTAAGCCGCATAGAGCTGCTGATCTGATTTAGGCGTATCACTTAGCAGGGACGCTATAGCGAACATAGCCACGATTGCAGAAGCGGCAGCATACCAGTATAGATTCTTACGTTTCGGAGAGGAAACACCCAGCATATCGCTTTTTTTCTCCTGCTCTTCCATAGAAAGTTGCTGCAGTTTTGCCCTTAATACTATTACATCAATCTCAGCTACCGCCCTGTCTACATCCTTGTGGAAGGTCAGATCGTCTGCCAGGCCTGAGTTTTCAAGTAACTCTTCTTCGAAATGTGCCAAAGTATATTCGTCCATCTCATCGTTGATATAACTGTCTATCTCTTCAATAGACTTCGAATGAGAATATTCTTGTGACATTATGGCTCTCAATCCTTTCCTAAGGTTCATGATTCCCGTCTCTTCGATGGCCTTGCTCACCTCACTGTGAAGTTCTATTTCATAAGCAAGAGCAGGATTCGCCAACATCTCCTTCCTGATCAGGGACTCGATTTCATCATCAAGTTCCCCGTCGATAAAATCCTCGATCTCATCGAAAGTGCGTTCATGAATGGAAACGCTGCTAGCTATAGACCGAAGATTCGCACGAAGATCCATAATCTCTTTTTCAGACATTGCATTTCTGACCTTTTCAAAGAGCACTTCATCCTCAGGCGACATCAGTTGATTATCAGCTTCTGCCGTCCCCTCTTTTTCACTGAAAAGATCATGAACGACCTCCCGGGAGGAACTATGATGGTTCTTTATGTGAAGTTTTTGCAGGCAATTTCCAATTTGAAGTTCCTGTATTTCTTCAGTATTAAGATTGATAGGATTAAATACTTCCTCCGACAAGCCAAAATAGGCTTCAGCATCAGTCAGATGCTCTTGTACAGAGGTTTTTGCTACTTCTTCGGTAATGTTTTTCAATTGATTTCTTAATATAATGATGCCTTATACTACTAAAAGCCACATCTCGCGGAATTATTCCGGAAAGCTTTTGAATACTTAAAACCATCTCCACATTACCCAAGCATTGATTTAGCTGCCGGGTTAGGAGAAAAAATTATAAAACAGGTGCGATCGAATTATTTTGAAATCATCGCGGCAGCATTGGTCGTACCAAACTCGCTGTTTCCAGGTTCTGCCGAAAAATCAGTAATAATAATCGGAGTTGGAATACTAATACCACCTTTTACTGCTGCTAATTCCACGTTTGAAAGAACTTCTACTGTTTGATAATTAAAATTTTTCATGATTAGATGTTTTAATAAGTTAATGATTCTTTATTGTTCCTTGCAACTCTTAATACCCGCAAGTGCTAAAAGGTTACCCGACTTTTCTAAAAAAAACTGATTTTCTGCCTTATCTGTTTATAACACACTGAATATTTGGTATTTTAAAAAATATATTATTTTCGTAGCATGCTTATTTTTTAATTTAATTTACACTGATCGAATTGAAAGCACCGCTATGAAGAATCTTTTCCCCACTGGAAAATTCGTTTGGTTCATTTTACTAATCTGTCAGCAATTCTTTTTGACAGTTCCAGCCAATGCGCAGCAAAGCAAAAATGACAGGGAAGCCGAACTCTCTGATCAAGCGGTGAAAGCCTATGGAAGTGGCTCCTACGATGTTGCCATGAATCTGTTTAATGAGTTACTTCAGGTCCGGACTGAGAAATATGGTCCGAATTCAATCAAGGTAGCCAACATACTGAACAATGTGGGTGCCATTGAAAGCCAATTAGGTTTGTACGACAACGCAACTGCTTATTATGAAAGGGCTTTGCCAATTTATGAGGCTGCAGGGAACAAAGAACTTCGAAGGCTTGCCTCCGTGCATCAGAATCTGGCAATCTGTTTCAGCTCGATGGGGGATATTGAAAAGGCAATTTCCTACTACGAAAAAGCCGAAAGAACTTTTCAGAAGCTGGAATTAGCAGATAAGGAACTCTATGAAATCCTGCTGATGAATATGTCAGGCTTTTATAAGGAGAACAACAATCTCCCAGAGGCGGAACGATTCAATAAAAAATCTTTTGAAATAAATCCAAATAGCAAGCACGCTTTTAAGAAATGGAGTGCAAAGGGAATGATTTGTGCAGCCAGAAAAGACTATCCTGGCAGCATCGCCAACCTGTACAAGGCAATCGAAATCGGAGAGAAAGATCTTGGAACCAGTTTTGCCCAGAAGGGGTTTATCTATTTTAATTTAGGGATTGTTTATCTTGAAATGGGAGACTTTGATCGCTCGTTACCCAACTACCTGATTGCCAAAGAACTAATCCAGAAACGAATCGGTGCCAAAGGAGACGTGTTTTCACAATGTCTGACGAATATCGGACTGGTATATCTCCAAAAAAAGGAGAACGAAAGCAATCTTGAAGATTTTATTACCCAACGTAAAAAAAATATCGATTTGTCGCTCGACTATTTTCAGAAGGCCATTATAGCCATTACACCAGGCTTCAATTCTAATGACCGGTACGCAAATCCTTTACCCGAAAACTCCATCGACAAGATCCGGTTACTGGATGCTCTGAAAAATAAGGCAGAAGCTTTGTATTTACTGGCTCAGCTGGAAGATAAAAGAAATCCGGATGCCTGTTTGAAACAGATGGAAACCTCGCTGTCGACTTTCGATCTGGCCATTAAAACGATCCACCTGATCAGAAACAGTTTTCAGAATCAGGCGAGCAAGCTCTACCTTTCTGAAAACGAACATCCTGTTTACGCTGAAGCACTGGCTGTCGCAGTACATCTTTACGAAAAGACCAATAATAAGTCCAATTTTGAAAAAGCTTTTGAGTTCTCGGAAAGAAGCAGATCCGCCAATTTCCAGTCGATACTCAGAGAGCTTCAGGCTAAAGAGTTTTCTGGTCTGCCTGATTCCCTGATCCGTAAAGAAACCGAGTTAAAAGGAGAAATCTCCGCTTATGAAGACTTTATCTTCAAGGAAAAAGGCTCCTCCGCTCCGGAAGAGAAGAAAATCAATCTGTGGAAAGATAGAGTGTTCACTCTCACTAAGAACTATCAGGAAATGATGAAGTTAGTCGAGCAGGAGTTTCCACGGTATTATCAGTACAAATATGCGGATCCGATTGTCTCTGTGGAAACGGTGCAACAATCCCTCGGGGGGAGGGAAGCCTTCATTGAATATTTTATCAAAGAAAATAAGAACAACGGTCCAAATGAGTTATACACTTTCGTACTGACCAACCATGAATCCAAGATCATCCGCAAGTCTGTCAATATTGCATTTAATGATACGGTTGACCAGTTCCTCAAATTCATCAAGAATGGAATGGTCCTTAATACCAGGAAAGCCGACTATATCAAGTTTACCAAAAACGCCTCTGACCTATATAAGCAACTCATCGAGCCTGTTACAACCAACTTGCAAAATTACAGGTTGGTAATTGTACCTGACGATAAGCTGTCCTACATTCCGTTTGATGCGCTTCTCTCCTCTGAAGCCGATACCACCAGAATGAATTTCAGCTCATTGGACTATCTGGTTCATCACCACGCCATTTCATATACCTATTCTGCTACCCTGCTCTACTATTATTTTCAGAATAACTTGAGATTCAGCAATAAAATAGCTGCTTTTGCACCTGATTATAATAGCAAGCCCGATTTCCTGCCACTTCCTGGCGCTGAAATTGAAGTCGCCGGCATCACCAGAATTATTTCGGGCGACAAGTATTCGGGATCTAAAGCCACTAAGCAATCATTTATTGCGAATGCTGGTAAATATGATATTCTGCATCTGGCCATGCATACCATCCTCAATGATACCTTACCTCTCTATTCAAAAATGGTATTTTCACCGGGAGTTTCCGGTACTGAAGACCGTACCCTGAATACTTACGAGATATACAATCTGAAACTAAGATCAGGCATGGTTGTGCTGAGCGGATGTAATACCGGATCAGGCAAACTTCAAAAGGGTGAGGGAGTTATGAGTCTTGCCAGGGCATTTCTTTATGCCGGTTGTCCAAGTATTATCATGACGCTCTGGAATGTGGAAGATGCATCCAGCTCATCCATGATGATCGATTTTTACAGAAATATCAAAAATGGCTATTCAAAAGATGAGGCATTAAGAAGAGCTAAAGTCAGCTATATTTCACAGGCCGATCCGATGAAGTCCCATCCCTATTTCTGGTTGGGATATGTATCAATAGGTAAGCAGACTCCATTATTCAAAAGTAAGGCAGGTTATTTTGCAGGCTTAATAATTTTCGTATTTTTAGCAATCGTTTTGGAGAAATGGTATTTCAAAAGGAAAAAAAGGATTAGCCGACTAGAATGATTAATTACAGCAATGAAGAGCTTCTGAATGGCATTTTACGTAGTGACAACGTAATTCTTCAGCATATATATAAGAATTTCTATTACAAAGTCAACCTGTATATTAAGAAAAACAGCGGTGACGATGAGGATGCCAATGACGTATTCCAGGAAGCTATTATTGTCGTTTACAGAAAATTAAAAGCTAATGATCTGGTCATCAATTGTGCATTTGAAACCTATCTTTATTCCGTCAGCAAGTTCCTGTGGCTCAAGCAGCTTTCCCGTATTAAGTCGGAAAAGGAGATGATGGCCGACACATCTGCCTTTGAGATTGAATTTGATCATGATTTCTCCGAACTGGTTGAGAAAAATGAGCGATACAAACTTTATCAAAAACATTTTCAACTTTTGGGAAGTGACTGTCAGAAACTACTCCAACTATTTTTCGATAAAGTTCCATTGAAGCAGATTGCCCAGATCATGGGTTTCAGTAGCGAAAAATACGTAAAGAAACGGAAGTTCAAGTGCAAAGAATACCTGATCACAAGCATCAAGCAGGATGTGAATTATAAGAAGATCAATCAATAGAAGGAGCAAGTGGATTCGCCTTCTTCAGTATTGCCTTTTCTTTATAAGTACCTCTAAAAAGTTCAAATTTCCTGAAACTGCAAGGGAGGGCACCGTTGAACAACTCAATTTTTCTGGATGGTTTTAGTCCGATATTCCTGAATCCCTCTTCAGAACTTGAAATAATCCAGGCAGTGTATCCGGCATATTTTTGTTTCAGTATATCCCCGATTGATTTGTATAGCTCAGCAATAGACTGCGGTTTCATTCTTTCTCCGTAGGGTGGATTGGTAATGATGATTCCATTTTCAAACGGAGGATCCAGCACCAAAAAATCTTTCGCTTCCACTTCAATGGCTTTCGACAATCCTGCATTTTTAATGTTTGCCCTGGCGATGGCACAACTTTGAACCGAAATATCTGAACCAAATATTTTGATTGAAGATTCCTTTTCGTAGTCTGCATTGTAGATTTCTGAGAAAAGATTTTCGTCGAAATCGAGCCATTTCTCGAATGCGAATGATTTTCTGTAGATTCCTGCAGGTATCCCCTTGGCTATCATGGTTGCTTCGATGAGGAGTGTACCTGAACCGCACATCGGATCCAGAAAATCACATGCTCCGTTCCATCCCGATAGCATAATCATTCCGGCAGCAAGCACCTCGTTGACAGGCGCTTCTCCTTGCCCCATACGATATCCCCTCTTATGTAATGATTCACCTGAACTATCCAGCGAAATTTCGCAATAGTCGCCCATCAGGTAAACATGTATCCTAATATCCGGATCATGTTGATTAACAGATGGCCTCTTTCCAAAGGCCTCTCTAAAGTAATCGGCAATCGCATCCTTGACTTTGAGCGATACATACATTGAATTAACGAAGAGCTCTGACTGAACAGTACTATCAATTGAAAAACTCTTGCCAAGGGTCAGGTATTCGGACCAATTGACTTTCTTGGCGTTGTTGTAAAGATCTTCTTTCCAGTGGATGTTGAACTGTGCAACAGGCCTGAGCACTTTCAATGCCGTCCGCAACAGGAAATTAGCTTTGTACAAAAGGGCTTTATCTCCAAGAAATGAGACAGCTCTTCGCTCGGGAGTTACCGATTCTGCCCCGAGGGTTTTGAGTTCGGCTGCCAGTACCGTTTCAAGGCCTGCAAATGTCTTGACAACTATTTTAAACTTCTTCACAAGTATAATTTTTCATCATATCCCACTGCCCAAAATAAATTCGGTGTTCTTTTTAGCCCTATTCTGCACGATCTTCGAAAATGGAGGCAAGTCGTTGGTTATCCATATATTACCTCCTATCACAGAATCATGACCAATGGTTATTCTACCAAGGATGGAGGAATTTGAATAGACAACTACATTGTCTTCAACGATCGGATGGCGCGGAATTCCCTTTACAGGATTGCCCTCTTTATCAAGCGAAAAGCTCTTGGCTCCGAGCGTAACTCCCTGATACAGCTTTACATTTTTACCAATAATAGAGGTGGATCCGATGACGATGCCGGTTCCATGATCGATTGCAAAGTATGATCCGATAACAGCCTCAGGGTGGATATCTATACCAGTCTCTGAGTGAGCCATTTCCGTAATAATCCTTGGAATGAGCGGAATTCCGAATTTATGGAGTGCATGTGCAATCCTGTAACTGGAAATTGCCCTGATGCCAGGATAGCAAAAGATAACTTCACTGATACTTTTAGCAGCCGGATCTCCAAGATATGCTGCCTCAACATCCGTTATCATTAATCGCCTTATCTCAGGCAGTATCGAAATAAAATCAGCAGAACGACTTTCCGCCTCCACCTTTCTATTTTCCAGATCTGCGCTAACTTCTTTGTCACACACGAAGCAGAGTCCGGCCAGGAGCTGCTCCGACAGAAGATGAAATACCTCATCCACCAGCACGCCCATGTGGTAATGGAATGTCGACGGATGAAAATTGATCGTCCCGAAATACCCGGGGAAAATAATTTGTCTCACTTTTTCAACAAATATTTTCAGCTTTTCTGTCGACGGCATTGGTTCCCCTGCGCGCTGTGCATGTGTCACCTCTCCTACCGAGGAAATATCAGTTAACTTAATGACCGCGTCGCCAATCGATTTCCTTATTTTGTTTTCCTTACGTTCTTTCATCTTTCACAACATTTTGTAAAACGAAATTTACATTACAATTCTAATGAATTAAACGGGATCCATGGCAAAAGGTTCTATCCAATATGATGGGATTGAAGATGCTTGCATGCATTATTCAACCTGTCCTCACCGAATCCAGTCACAATTTCATATTCAAATCCGAATTTTTCAATCTCCCGGCAATATCTCTCAAATAGTTTGTTTCGCATCTCACCTCCGTTTTCTCTGACAGGGTCGGCTATCCAAGGTAAATCCGGACTGCAAACTAAAAATAAATCAATATTGGCAGACGTGATGTACACTTCCATCCAGACAGGTGATTTTCCATACACCATCTCAAACCATACCTTCGTGATAATCAACCATGTATCAAGAATAAGGATTCCTTCGTCTGTTACATCTGCCGCTTCTTTTTCCTGTTGGACCTGCTGTCTGGCAATTATTTCGAGATCCTCGTAACGGTAGGGTCTTCCGAGATTTTCTATATAACCGCGGGCATATTCAGGAATCCACCGTGCATTCATTTTTGCTGCCAGCGCTTCTGAAAGGTCAGTTTTCCCGGTAGATTCGGGACCAGTGACTACAATTTTTCTCAAACGGTTGATTTTTTCCATTCAAAGTATCCATAGGCAGCCAGAAAAGTATAAACCAGGAAAAGTATCGTTGTGGGATATAACTCCTTGTAAATGAATAGACCGATCGAAATTGAATCTATAAACACCCACATCAACCAGTGTTCAATTTTTTTCCGGGCCAGCATCCAGGTGGCAACAATGCTCAGGGCAGTGGTTAATCCGTCCCAGTAAGGCACCTGAGAATCAGTATAATGAATTAATAAATAGGTGATAACGGCAAATAAAAGAATAGACATAGCCAACAGCCTCAACCATAATACACCTGACGTTCTGGTTACCTTCAGGATATCTCCGGAAACACTACCGTGAAACCAGCACCACCAGCCGTAAATACTAATTGCAACATAATAAAATTGCAATGACATATCCGCATAGATTTTCGAGGTATAAAAAACAGCAATGTAGAACAAGGCATTCAGTAAACCGACCGGCCAGGTAAGGTAGTGTTGTTTGATGGAAAATCCCAGGTATAGAAATCCCGTAACAGTTCCGCAAACCTCAATATAATGATTGACAAGCCATTGATAGAAAGCCATGGTACCAGATTTCAGAAATTATTTCTGCCCTATCTGTTCAGAGTGCGGGCATAAGATTTTGGATCAGATAATAGTTCGATGGCCTTCTTTACTTCCGCGTCTTTTTCCAGCATGATCCTATAGTAATGCCCCGGTTCATAAAGATCACGTGCAATAAGCGCCCTGATTTGTCTGAAGATATCGCCCTCTAAAGCTTTCATACTTTCAGGCTCCTTATTAACACCGGATTTTACTCCTAACTCCATTAATTCGTCCAAAACGGCAGGTGAAACCTTGAAATTATCTCTAAAATACTGGAATTCAGGATATTCCTTTAGTATTTCTTTTCTGTGCTGATCAATGTAACTAACCACATAAGGAAAGAAAATATTTTTCCGGACCAGAGCATTGAAATACCTGTAATGAACTGAAGTATCTAGTGGTACAAAGATATCTGGTACAATTCCTCCCCCACCAAAAACTTTCCGTTTCGTCACCAGCGTTTTTGTCATCAGGGAATCTGCAGTAGAGATACTGTCCTTGTTAAACAACTCACCACTTTCGTATCTTTTAATATAATCGTTCCTATAGTTTTCGGGATTGTTCTTGTAAGGTTTCTGGATATTTCTGCCTGCAGGGGTGTAGTAATGAGCTGTTGTCAATCTGATCATTGAACCATCATTGAGTGCAAAGGGTTGCTGAACCAATCCTTTCCCGAAAGTTCTCCTGCCGATCAAAACGCCGCGATCCCAGTCCTGGATAGCCCCCGACACAATTTCAGAAGCAGAAGCTGTACCTTCATCAATCAGGATGACCAGGTTCCCTTCCAGAAAATCACCGTTGGTGTCAGAAAGATAATCCTTTCTCGAGCTATGAATACCTTCAGTGTAGACAATCAGCTTATTGGCTTCAAGGAACTGGTTAGCAAGTTCATAAGCAGCCCCCAGATAACCACCGCCGTTTCCCCTCAGATCCAATACCATATTTTTGATTTTACCTTGCTTCTCAAGGCCTTTCACTGCGGATTTAAACTCTTCAATTGTTGTAGCAGAAAATCTGTTTAACTTAATGAATGCGGTCTCCTTGTTAAGCATGAAGGCAGCATCCAGACTAAAAATCGGAATTTTATCCCGGACAATTGTAAACTCAAGTGGCCCAGATTCTCCCTTTCTGATAATTTTGAGTAGGACCGTAGTTCCCTTAGGACCTCTTAAAAGACCAAAAACATCCTGTGATTTGATGCCAACGGAGGCAATATTTTTTGCGTCCACTTGGATGATTCGGTCACCTGGCCGTAAACCCAACTTTTCAGACGGACCACCTGGTATGGTCGTCATGACAATCAAAGTATCCTGAATAATGCTGAAGGAGATTCCGATGCCTTCAAAATTTCCCTCCAATGGTTGGTTCATTTCCTCTACTTCTGCCTTGGTAATGTAAACCGAATGCGGGTCAAGCTTAGCGAGGAGGTTCGTTATGGCATCTTCGGTCAATTTGTTCACATTGGCAGTGTCTACATAGAAAGCATCAACCAATTTTAATACCCTACCGAATTTAATTGCCTGAATTTGAGTGTCCTGTCCATATAAACCAGATGAAAAGCACGATGCAAAAAGAGTAATTATTATGCAAATGGATAAGCTAAAAAATCTATTTTTCACGTTAGAAAGAAAATGAATTATTAATGCCGCCTGAAAAAATTATATATTTCAAACTGCTGTAAAGATAAGAAGTTCTCACTACTATCTATACTGATAATCAAAATTATAGTTAATGAGTGGTTGTAAAACCGGATAACAATAGAAGGTCTGTAATCCGGATTGAATTACAGACCTTCCATTTGCTATGGCTTGCCTCAGACTGAAAGGGCAAAATTATTGCTTACCGCTTGTTTGTATTCGTCTAATAAACTGGAGAACAATTCTTTAACTGATATGATCTTATCAGTTTTCCACACATTACTTCCACAGAAGGCATAACCATTTCTGAAATTTCCTCTCAAAGCTGAAGCCAGAGATGCCATTATACAATAAGGAGCAGTTGTTATATCGCATGTCTTCACACAGTTAACAGGACAAACTGTAGGACGTCTCTTGCCGTTGTCGACATCATCCAGGAAAGAACAGCTGATTGCACGGCCGGGCATACCCACCGGGCTTTTGATGATTCTTACATCCTCTTCCCTTGCTTGTATATACGCCTGTTTGAATCCATCTGATGCATCGCATTCGGTGGTGGTTACAAACCTTGTTCCCATCTGAACCCCTGCGGCACCTCTCTCCATGATGGCTGCGATATCTTCACCTGTATAAATTCCGCCTGCTGCAATTACAGGTATCTTTTTCCCGTATTTTTCTCCGTATTCATTTGCTACTGCCACTACCTCATCAAGGATGTTTTCAAGAGAGTAGTTTTCATCAAAGATCTGGTCAATTTTAAAACCAAGGTGCCCGCCTGCCTTGGGGCCTTCTACAACGATAGCATCCGGCAGATAGTTGAAGTTTCCATACCATTTATTAATTATCAGGCTAGCTGCCCTGGACGAAGAGACAATCGGTACCAGTTTCGTCTCGGAACCTGGCGTCAAATATTTTGGCAGGTCAAGTGGAAGTCCTGCCCCGGCAAAAATGATATTGATTTTTTCCTTGATTGAAGTGGTAACCAGGTCCGGGTAATTGGATAATGCCACCATGATGTTTACCCCCAGAACTCCCTTAGATTTCTCCCTTGATTTGCGAATTTCCTGAGTGAGGCCATAGATGCAGCTCTCCATGTAATCGGATGAGTGATCCTTGTATAGAAATCCAATTCCAGCAGCAGAGATTACGCCGACTCCACCTTCATTGGCAACTGCTGAAGCCAGCCCGTTGAGGGAAACACCAACACCCATTCCACCCTGAATAATAGGAAGCTTGATTTTCAACCCTCCAATGTTTAATACCTTCATCATGTAATTGACCATTATAATATATATGATACAATGGTAGGTATTGAATAACTACTGACCAAAAATATGTGTCCTGCGGACTAAAAATGGTTGAAAACAGTGAATTTTGGGACGAATTGCACTTTTAGTGGGACGAATTGCAAGACTCACAAGATGAATAGCCCCCTAAATAAGCTTTCCCTTAAAGACCTGGACCCAGTTTCGGGAGACTGGAACAGTAAAATCGAGGCGATCCATTTCAAGCTGATAACCATTTGGAAATCTTTTGAGCTTTGTCACTTTGTTGATGTTAACCATCCAACAACGGTGACATTTAAGCATAACATCAGATGATTCAAGGGCTTTCTCGACATTGGTAAATGATTGTCTGAAGAGTCTTTTCCGAACCAATTGCTTTCTGTCGATCCAATAAATCTCTACATAGTTGCCAGAAGAATGGATCAGGATTACGCGTTCTACCTCTTCCGCAAATGCTTGCTTTTTATTCTCAGCTACCAAGTGAACAGATTCCTGCTCTTCCGGGTGTTGAAAAGCATTGATTTCTTCTTTTAACCAACTTTTACCTGAATCGATCATATTAACCAGTTTCAATTTCATCGAAAGATTATAGCTGATCAGATTGAACAGGATTAAGGGGAGAAGAGAAAGTGCGCCTGTCCTGAAGTAGGGAAGATCGGTATATGAAATTGTCTTGGCAAACCAAGCCATCAAAGTAAACAGAGAAAAGAGGTTGGAAAACATCCAGATATTCCATATAATCTCCTTTTTGATGGTCCATTTATCGGGATTGAAAAGCTTTGGCAACAAACCCGGGAAAATCAAGGTATTCAGGAAGAGTGTCGCCGCAGTCAGAAATCCGGTACCGAGTACAAAATAACCATCCTGTTCCGACTTCAGGAAATTGATGCCGAGGGGCTGAATGTACAGGACAATAAGAATGAACCCCATACTGACAAGCAGGATTGTCTTGACATTGTGTTTGAAGTTATTGTTGAACTGGTACGGTTGATTCAAATTCTCAAACATGCTTTTCCTCCTTTGTAATCTTCCTACTAAATATAGGCAATATTTTCTGAAAATGATCCCATGTAGTCAAAAAAATGCAAAAGCCCCGGATTCCGCATGCTGCCAACAAAAGAGGGACAAAATCGAAATTTAGTCCCTCTTTTGTCCCACAATTTTTATAAGGACCTAATTATCAAAATAATATGCGGTCTGGACGGGACTCGAACCCGCGACCCCCTGCGTGACAGGCAGGTATTCTAACCAACTGAACTACCAAACCAAATAAATAGGAACTTCGAATGCGGTCTGGACGGGACTCGAACCCGCGACCCCCTGCGTGACAGGCAGGTATTCTAACCAACTGAACTACCAAACCAAAGTACTTATTGGAACCTCCAACAATCAAAAAAGAGTTTCCTCAAAAGCAGGGCAAATATACGACTTGTTTTCTTCATCTGCAATGAACTACCAATAAAAACAGTAATTCACCAGAAGTTAGGTCAATATACTGATTATGAAGACTTAGAGGGACTTATTCCAGGGCTTGCCGGAAGAAAGAAAAATGCACACTTCCGTATATTCTTTGTTGAAAAAGGTTGGGGTGACAGGCAAAATTATCATTCTTACCATGTTCGAGAATCAATATCCCGTCCTGATTTAACAACTGATATTTAAGAACCAGGTCAGGAATCTCTTTTATACTTGCAAGTTGATAGGGAGGATCGGCAAAAATAAGATCGTATTTTTCAACACATCTTGGAATGAATTTCATTACATCATACCTCAGAAGATGGATCACATTTTCCAGCTTTAGTTGCTTAGTGACTGAGGCGATGAAGGCATAATGAACATGGTCAATCTCGACAGAGGTTACTGATTTACTACCTCTTGAAGCAAATTCAAATGAGATACTACCAGTTCCTGCAAAAAGATCCAGGACCTTAATCTCTTCAAGATCGATGGTGTTGTTGAGGATATTAAAGAGGTTTTCCCTGGCAAAATCTGTTGTTGGCCTGGCCTTAAAATTCTTACCCGGATTAAAAAGTCGGCCTTTTAATTCGCCCCCGATTATTCGCATTTGAAAATGTCAAGAAGTGAAGTAAAGTAGTGTCCAGGCTCCTGGTTAAAGGTATAACTGTACTGGTACAAAGAAGTTGGAGTGGCAAAAGCCGATTTTCTGACAAATTTCTTGAACGATTGATACAATGGATCGGCAGGCGGCAATTGACCATGCAGAACTAACTCGGTGGTATCAGGAGATAACTTCAGCTGGTCAAAAACATACAAAACATAATACAGCACATCGTTTTCACCAGAATAATTGAACTGATTACATAGCAATAACTTAGTTCCTGAAATGACCACCAGCTCAAAATTGGACCTAAAAAAATTAAGATGAACCTGTTTCCGTTCGGGAAAATTCTTATTGTCCTTGAGGGATCTCTCAATCAGGGGAAAGAGATTATGCCTGATGGTTGCCTTTGGAAAAGTAAACGTCAGATAATCCTTGAGATTTTCAGGAATAGTAAAGATGCACCAAGCTTCAGCTTTTGAAAATAGTGTTCTATCTAAAGAGTAACCTTTTTCTACCTCATGGTTGAATCCAAAATACTTTTCTGAATAGCCGTAGTGAAAAAATGCCTGCGGCACCATGGTGAATTTTTCAGTTGCATAGACAATTTCTACGCTCCTGTATTTCAGCCTAAGCAGATCGTCTGCGATAACGATGTCACGGACATTTGCAAATAAAAGCCTCGGACGCTTGAGAAAAAAATTGATTGATTTTAGGACAGTGTATTTTCCTTTGGGGATATCCAGGATAGCAAAAGAAAATCCATCCAGACTTATTTGGATGGATAAATGATATAAATTACTCTGTTCGGGATCGAAAGATTTGTCGATAAAACAGATATCTTGCATTCACAATAAATTGGTTCACAAGCGACAAATTTAGAAAAAATATTTTACTCTTATAGGGCGATCCGCAAATTTACAATCTGATGATAAAATTCATTTCTGATCTGATTCTGCAAAAACTGGGACACGTGCCGACAAAAGGTCAAATGGAAATGATAGACCAACTTGCCTTGTTCGTATCCTCGCCGGAAGCTGATTCAATTTTTTTATTGAAAGGCTATGCAGGTACAGGGAAGACAGCGACTATTAGTGCACTGGTAAAAGTGTTGGATGAACTGAAAATCAAATTTGTATTGCTGGCTCCAACAGGCCGTGCTGCCAAAGTACTTTCGAAACAGAGTGGTATGCCTGCCTCTACCATTCACAAAAAAATCTACAGGCAGCAATCTGCTGTGGATGGTTTTAGCAAATTTTCGCTGGACAGGAACATGCTCAAAAATAGTATTTTCATTGTAGACGAAGCCTCGATGATCTCTAATGGACCCCGGGATCAGAGTGTTTTCGGTTCAGGATATCTACTTTCTGATTTGATAGAATATGTCCTGGGGGGATTGAACTGCAAGCTCATTGTTTCAGGAGATACCGCCCAGCTTCCACCGGTAGGTTTATCAATAAGTCCGGCGCTTGAAAAAGAGGAGCTTTCCCTCTTCGGATTGAAAATTATTACCAAGGAACTAAGGGAGGTTGTGAGGCAGTCGGAAGAATCCGGAATCCTTAAAAATGCCACCTCCATACGAAATCGAATCCTGGAGGAATCGCCATCGGGCTTCTGGCCTATTGAGATGAAAGGATTTTCGGACATGAAAAGGCTCGGGGGGGAAGAGCTCATTGAAGAGATTTCAAATTGTTTTGACAGTTTCGGGATGGAGGATACAATAGTCATTACCCGTTCCAATAAGCGAGCCAACCTTTTCAACGAAGGAATCCGCAAATCAATTCTTTACCAGGAGGATCAGATTATGAAGGGAGATCTGCTGATGGTGGTCAAAAACAGTTATCACTGGTCGAAGCTAATGGAGAATCTTGATTTTATTGCCAATGGAGATATTGCCGAGATCCTCCGGATACGGAAATATGAAGAACGGTACGGGTTCCATTTTGCCAATGTGGTGTTGCGCCTGATTGATTACCAGGATTCCGAAATTGAGTGCAAGATATTGTTGGAAACTTTGAAAGTTGAGGCGCCTGCCTTGTCGGCCGACGATAACAAGAGATTGTTTGATGCCGTCTCGGAAGATTATCAGGAGATCCGTAACAAACGTGACAGGTGGAAAAAAATCAGGGAAGATCCCTATTTCAACGCATTACAGGTAAAATACTCTTATGCCGTTACCTGCCACAAGGCTCAGGGAGGGCAATGGAAGGCAGTGTTTCTGGATCATGGATATCTTTTGAAGGAGATGATTGACCGTGAATTTCTACGATGGTTGTATACGGCGTTCACCAGGGCGGAAGAAAGGCTATATCTGGTAAATTTTCACAAGGAATTTTTCTCTGATCCGGAAAATTAAAGCATACTTTAAACAGAGACCCTTCGACAGGGACCGGATCAGCAAGTCCATCGCACCAGACAATCGCTCCAGCGGATTTGCAATCCGCTGGCAAACTTTCACCAACGGATTGCAAATCCGTTGGTGCGAGGCGAGTTGGATTGCAAATCCGTTGGAGCGATAATCTTTCAAACCTCAAACACATCTCCGTCGTTTGCTGCGTATGTTTCTGGAAAGATGGTTCTGGCCTCCACGACCAGTCCCTCAACAGACTTATATCTTGAAGAGAAATGACCGATGATCAATCTTCTAGTCCCGGCCAACCTGGCCATTTCGGCGGCCTGCACAGAAGTGGAATGGAAGGTTTTCTTTGCAAGTTCCATTTGATCTCCTCCAAAAGTGGCTTCATGGTAAAGAAGGTCCACCCCCTGAATGGAAGGGAGTATCTTTGGCAGGAACACGGTATCGGTACAAAATGCGTAGCTTCTGGGTGGATTGGCAGGAATTGTCAGCTGTTCATTTGGAATGACGGTACCATCCGAAAGTATAAGATCGGCACCGTTTTTAATATTTGATCTCTGTGAAATTGGCACCTCATACTTTTCGAGGGCAAATTTATCCAGATGAAGTTTTGAAGGAAGTTCCTGAAAGAGAAAACCACAACAAGAGATCCGGTGCTTCAGAGGGAACGAAGAGACCCGGATTCTTTTATCTTCGAAAAGGACAGAACTGCGTTTGAAATTCAGTGGATGATATTTAACGGCCAGATCAGTAATCTCGTTCATGAATTTCATCATTCCCTCCATCATTTGTTGCAGTTCAGAATGTGCATGAATGTGGAGCTCCCCTTTTTTCCCATAAAGAACTAAGGAAGAGATCAGTCCGGGTAAACCATAGATATGATCTCCATGCAGATGAGAGATAAAAATGTGGTTAATCCGCCCCATTTTGAATCCATATTTCCGTAGCTGAATTTGTGTGCCTTCACCGCAATCGACCAGAAACAGCTGCTCATTCAGCCGGACGACCTGTGAAGTCGGGTACCTGTTGGAAGTGGGCAAGGCAGAACTGCTGCCTAGGATGGTTACTGAAAATGAGTTCATATCCGGGGAATCACTGACTTACCAAAGATAAAAAAACCCGGCCATTTGGTCGGGTTTTTTTATTATACAGGAAAGCATTATATTATTTCTTCTCGTTTTTTTCCATTTGAGTACGCAAAGCGGCTAATTCGCTGATGTCGCCCAAAGTTGTCTTCTCCATGGTATCTTTCATCGGTTTAACGCTCTTGGTCGTCTGCTTCGTAGCTGTCTTCTTCTTGGCTGTATCATCCGTTTTCTTCACATCTTCGTAAACACGTGAGTGTGAAAGGATAATCCTCTTGGCTGATTTTGAAAACTCAATAACCTTGAATTCTAATTTTTCTTCCATTTTGACATGAGAACCGTCTTCCTTTACCAGGTGACGAGGTGTGGCAAAACCTTCCACCCCATAAGGAAGTGAGATTACTGCGCCCTTGTCGAACAAGTCAATCACGGTACCTTCATGGATAGAATCAAGGGTAAAGATTGTTTCGAACACATCCCATGGATTCTCTTCCAACTGTTTGTGGCCAAGGCTCAAACGGCGGTTTTCCTTATCAATATCAAGAACCTGAACTTCAATTTCTGAACCGATGGAAGTAAACTCAGAAGGATGCTTGATCTTCTTGGTCCAGCTCAGGTCGCTGATATGAATCAAACCGTCGACACCTTCTTCGATCTCAACAAATACACCAAAATTGGTAAAGTTGCGGACTTTAGCAGTGTGTGAGGTACCGATAGCATATTTGGTTTCAATCTGTGACCATGGATCATTCTTCATCTGCTTGATACCCAGTGACATTTTGTGTTCGTCACGATCTAGCGTCAGAATGGTTGCCTCTACTTCATCGCTAACTTTCAGGAAGTCTTGCGCAGAGCGAAGGTGTTGTGACCAGCTCATTTCGGAGACATGGATCAACCCTTCAACACCAGGAGCGATTTCGATAAATGCGCCGTAATCGGCAATGACAACTACTTTACCTTTCACAACATCACCTACTTTAAGATCGGCGCTAATGTTGTCCCATGGGTGAGAAGCAAGTTGTTTCAGACCAAGGGCAATTCTCTTCTTCTCATCATCGAAGTCGAGGATTACGACGTTGATTTTCTCATCCAGCTGAACGATTTCGTTCGGATGGGCAACGCGGCCCCAGCTGAGGTCTGTAATGTGGATCAAACCATCTACGCCGCCAAGGTCGATGAACACACCATAAGAAGTGATGTTTTTGACGGTTCCCTCGAGAACCTGACCTTTTTCGAGTTTGGAGATGATTTCCTTTTTCTGTTGTTCCAATTCGGCTTCGATGAGCGCTTTGTGAGAAACAACAACATTTCTGAATTCATGGTTAATCTTAACGACCTTGAATTCCATGGTTTTCCCGACGTAGATATCGTAGTCGCGGATTGGTTTGACGTCGATTTGCGATCCTGGTAAGAATGCTTCGATACCGAATACGTCGACGATCATACCGCCTTTCGTACGGCATTTGATAAATCCGGTGATAATTTCGTCGTTTTCGAGGGCAGCGTTGACGCGATCCCAACTGCGCATGGCACGGGCTTTCTTGTGGGAAAGGGTTAACTGACCTTTTTTATCTTCAAGGGTTTCAACATAAACCTCAACTTTGTCGCCAATTTTCAGGTTAGGGTTGTATCTAAACTCATTTACCGATACGATTCCGTCAGATTTGTAGCCAATATTTACTACAACCTCACGTTTGTTCATAGAGATTACGATACCGTCTACACACTCCTTCTCCTGAAGGATGGAAAGGGTATTATCGTACATTTCAGTCATGGACTGCTTTGAGGATGTACCTACAATGGCTATCTTTCCTTCGAAAGCATCCCAGTCAAACTCCTCTTCATTGGCAACAGCCGAACTGACTAATACCAGTTTGGATGGAGCAACAATTTTTTCTTCTGCAACCGGTTTTTCAACAACTGCTGCAGGTTCTTCTGCAACTGCATTTTCTTCAATTTCTGCTGCAGGTTCTTCTACAACTGCTACTGGTTCTTCGACTAAAACTAGTTCTTCAGATACGACAGATTCTTCTGCTACTGCTGCAGGTTCTTCTGCAACTACATTTTCCTCAGTGGTTTCCGCGGAAGCAGTATCGGCAGCAGTGTTCTCTACTGTCTCGTTTACCTCCTGATTTTCTTTGTTTTTACTCATTTTAAGATTCCGTTGAAATTAATAAATTAGACATTATTTTGAATGGGCGCAAAGGTAGAATTAATTCTTTAAATTATAAACTATGGCACAGGAAATTGAACGGAAATTTCTGGTTCTTAATGATCTTTACAAATCTGCAGCCAGCAGGTCCTTCAGGATCAGGCAGGGATATCTCTCCTCGAATCCCGAACGAACGGTAAGAGTAAGGATCAAGGGTGATTCGGGATTTTTAACGGTAAAAGGAGGATCTGATCCTACCGGGATTTCCAGGTATGAATGGGAGAAAATGATACCTGTAAATGAGGCTGAAGAGCTCTTAAGAATCTGTGAACCAGGCATGATTGATAAAGTAAGGTTTGAGATAAAATTTGGCAATCATATTTTTGAGGTGGATGAGTTTTTAGGTGAGAATCTGGGTCTTGTGGTCGCTGAGTTAGAGCTGAAAAGTGAGGATGAAAGTTACCTGCAATCGGATTGGTTGGGACGGGAGGTAACCGGCGAATTAAAATATTACAATTCACAGCTTGCGAGAAGGCCCTATAATTTGTGGTAAATGGTGAAGATCAAATTTTTCTATTACTTTTACTTTCACCTTTAGGCAACATAAATTCTACAATTGAATGAAGATAATCGTCACAGGATCAAATGGTCAGCTCGGTAGATCCATTCAGGAATTATCTCCAGCCTATCCGGAACTCTCTTGCGTTTTCACAGATGTTGAGGAGCTGGATATTTGCGACAGTAAACTGGTGGATGCCTTCTTCGCCTCTGAAAATCCTTCAGCAGTGGTCAATTGTGCCGCCTATACGGCAGTCGATAAGGCTGAGAAAGAAGCTGCATTTGCAGAGAATATTAATCACAAGGCTGTTGCTAATCTCGCTAAGGCCTGTAAGAAAACCGGAGCCAGGCTCATTCATATCTCCACCGATTATCTTTTTGACGGGAATAAGTCGACCCCTTACCACGAAAAAGATATCGTGCATCCCCAATCAGTTTACGGGATTACTAAGCTGGAAGGTGAAACCGCCATTTTGCGCGCTGAAATAAAGTCGATTATTATCCGGACTTCCTGGCTATATTCGGCTTATGGCAATAATTTTGTCAAAACGATGCTACGTCTTGGAAGCGAAAGGGAGCAATTGGGAGTGGTGGCCGACCAGGTGGGGACACCTACTTATGCCGGTGATCTGGCTAAAGTTATCCTGGATATTCTCCGGATGACAGCGACAGATAGCAAAAAATTTGTTACCGGTATTTACCATTATTCCAATGAAGGGGCTGCCAGCTGGTATGATTTTACGAAGGCTATTTTTGAATATACTCCCGGAATAATTTGTGAGGTAAACCCCATTGATACAGCAGCTTATCCAACTCCTGCCACCCGGCCAGCCTATTCAGTTTTGAATAAATCAAAGATCAAATCTACTTTTGGCATCAAGATTCCCTTTTGGAGAGATAGCCTGAAATTATGTCTCATAAAATTGCAAGAAGATGCAAAAAAATGAAATTCCACAAAATGTTCTGCTGAAAGCCCAGGAATGGATGAGTGGTCATTACGATGAGGCCACTAAAGCAGAAGTCAAAAATCTTTTTGAAAAAGAGGATCCCAGCGACCTGATAGATGCCTTCTACCGTGATCTCGAATTTGGAACCGGTGGTCTCCGGGGCATCATGGGGGCTGGTACCAACCGAATGAATATTTACACCGTTGGTGCTGCAACACAAGGTCTTAGCAACTATTTAAAGAAGGCATTTGCTCATTTGCCTGAAATCAAAGTAGCCATCGGACACGATTGCCGAAACAACAGCCGGTTGTTTGCAGAAACTTCAGCTGCAATCTTTTCGGCCAACGGCATCAAGGTATTTCTCTTTGAATCCCTCCGTCCGACACCCGAACTCTCGTTTGCCATCCGTGAGCTCGGATTGCAAAGCGGAATAATTCTTACCGCCTCTCATAATCCGAAAGAATACAATGGTTACAAGGCGTACTGGGATGACGGATCACAGATCGTGGAGCCCCACGACCTGGACATCATTGCTGAAGTGGAAAAGGTAAAGGTTGAGGATATACGTTTTAATGGAAATACTGAATTGATTTTCTCCATGGGCGCCGATATGGATGAGCGCTTTCTGAAAAAAGTAGTTTCAATTTCACTGTCGCCCGAAACTATCAAAAGGCAGCACGACCTGAAGATCGTTTACACTCCGATACACGGCACGGGTGTCAGACTGGTGCCTATGGCGCTGGCTAAAATGGGATTTACCAATGTTATCCATATCCCGGAACAGGATGTGGTAAGCGGAGACTTTCCTACCGTGATATCTCCCAACCCGGAAGAGCCTGCAGCAATGTTCCTTGCGCTAAAAAAAGCCGGGGAAGTGGATGCTGATCTGGTGATGGCAACGGATCCTGATGCAGATCGTCTGGGTATTGCCATTAAGAATGATAAGGGTGAATTTATCCTTGTCAACGGAAATCAGACTGTCTTGATCTTCCTCTATTACATCATCACCAAACGCAAGGAACTCGGCCTACTGAAAGGGAAAGAGTACATCGTTAAGACCATCGTTACCTCGGAACTGGCAGCAGAGATAGCGGCCAAAAATGGTGTTGAGTATTACGACTGCTATACAGGATTCAAATATATCGCAGAGGTTATCCGTGAAAATGAGGGAAAGAAAAATTATATCGGAGGAGGCGAAGAGAGCTTCGGCTTTCTGCCTGCAGACTTTGTAAGGGATAAAGATGCAGTTACCTCCTGTGCCCTGATGGCTGAAATTGCCGCCTGGGCCAAGGATAACAAACACACGTTGTTTGAGGTGCTGCAGGATATCTACCTCACCTATGGTTATTCAAAGGAGAAGATGAAATACATCGTTCGTAAGGGTATGGCTGGAGCAGAAGAAATTGAGCAACTAATGGTTAAATTTAGGAATAATCCTCCAAAACAACTTGCTGGATCTGTATTGGAATGGGTCAAGGATTACGAAACGTTGAAGCAAAAAAATCTGCTGACCGGTGAGGAAAAACCTATTTATCAAAAAACTACCGCAAATGTGTTGCAATTCTTTACGGTGGATGGCACCAAAGTCTCGGTTCGCCCGTCGGGCACTGAACCTAAGATAAAATTCTACATCGAGGTCAAGGCACCCTTGAGTTCGAAAGAGGAATTTGATGCAGTCGAGTCAATGACGGCTCAAAAGATTGAGGAAGTAATGAATGATTTAGCAATTTAATATTTAACTGTGATGAAAAAACTATTATTTGTACCCGTCCTTTTGATTGCTTTCGGAGCATTCGCCCAAAAAGCTGAAACCCCAAAGAAAGCTGAACCTTCCAAGGAAGATCTGGCAAAAATGAAACCCGAGATGACCGAATTCTGGGATCCTGAAGTTGTGGTGGTCACTCCCGGCCAGACACCCATGGATGCCCCGTCTGATGCAGTCGTATTGTTTGACGGTACCCCTGAAAGCTTCAATGCCAACTGGACTAACACCAAGAATGAGCCTTCCGGCTGGAATGTCGCAGACAACTGTGTCACGGTAGCTAAGGGAGCTGGTGGTATCAAAAGCAAAATGGAAATGGAAGATTTTCAACTGCACATCGAATGGAGAACCCCGGCAGAGGTAAAAGGCGAGAGTCAGGGTCGCGGAAATTCCGGCATCTTCATGCAGGGCAAGTACGAACTTCAGGTCCTCGACAACTATGATAACCGGACCTACCGCAACGGACAGGCCGGCTCATTTTACAAGCAATATGCCCCGCTGGTCAACGTCTGCAAGAAACCGGGAGAATGGCAAACTTATGATGTAATATACACTGCACCTCGGTTTAAGGAAGATGGAACCGTATTCTCGCCTGTCCGGGTAACAGTACTTCAGAATGGTGTTCTGGTTCAGAACAATGTATCGCTTTTCGGATCGACAGAATACATCGGTATTCCTAAATACAAGGCTCATGGAGCCGGGCCACTGGAATTACAAAATCATGGTAATCCGGTTAGTTACCGTAATATCTGGGTTAGGAAATTGTAAATGGAAAAAATTTTAATCCTTGATTTCGGTTCCCAGTACACTCAATTAATAGGTCGCAGGGTTCGCGAGCTGAATGTATTTTGCGAAATACATCCGTTTAATCACTACCCTGCTATCGATGAATCAATTAAGGGAGTCATCCTTTCGGGAAGCCCCTATTCTGTCAGAGATGAGAAGGGGCCAAGAATCGACCTTTCCGGTATCAGGGGAAGAATTCCTTTGCTTGGGATTTGTTACGGAGCACAATACCTCGCGCATTTTTATGGCGGGGAGGTGGCTGCATCCGATTCAAGGGAATATGGAAGAGCCAATCTGAAATGGATGGACGAGGATAATCTGCTCCTCAACCTAATCAGTGAAAATTCCCAGGTGTGGATGTCGCATGGGGATACAATTGTCAGCTTACCTAAAGATTATCAGACCCTTGCCTCTACCGCGGATGTTGAATTCGCGGCATTCAAGGTATTGAAGGAAGAGACTTATGGCATTCAGTTTCACCCCGAAGTATACCACACCACAGAGGGGACGCATTTACTCCGGAATTTTTTGGTTGATATCTGCGGATGTAGTCAAAACTGGACACCTGACTCATTTGTTGAAGCGACGATCGATCTGTTGCGCCAAAATCTGGGCAACGATAAGGTCGTCCTGGGCCTCTCCGGAGGGGTAGATTCGAGTGTGGCCGGCATATTACTCAACAAGGCAATCGGCAGCAATCTGACTTGCATCTTCGTTGACAACGGACTATTGCGCAAGAATGAATTTTCAGATGTGCTGGAATCTTACAAAGGGATGGGACTTAACGTAATCGGCGTCGATGCACGGGAAAAATTCTGGAATGACCTGAAGGGGGTCCGCGATCCCGAAAAGAAAAGAAAAATTATTGGTAGAAATTTCATCGAAGTCTTTGATGTTGAGGCACAGAAGATAAAGGATGTCAAGTGGTTGGCACAAGGAACCATTTATCCTGATGTGATCGAATCGGTTTCTGTGAACGGCCCTTCAGCTACTATCAAGTCGCATCACAATGTTGGCGGACTGCCTGAAAAGATGAAACTCAAGGTCGTTGAACCGCTGAATCTACTGTTTAAAGATGAAGTGAGAAGGGTCGGCAGGGCGCTTGGCATCAAGGACGAGCTGCTTGGCCGCCATCCATTCCCCGGACCTGGCCTGGGGATCAGGATACTTTCCGATGTGACTCCTGAAAAAGTTATGCTACTGCAGGAAGCAGATGCCATCTTTACTCAGGCACTCAGGGATTGGGGCCTCTACGACAAAGTCTGGCAGGCAGGTGTGATGTTGTTGCCCGTCCAGTCTGTTGGCGTGATGGGCGACGAAAGAACTTATGAAAATGTGGTAGCTCTGCGGGCGGTTGCATCTACCGACGGCATGACGGCCGATTGGGTTCACCTTCCGTACGAGTTTCTGGCAAAGGTTTCCAATGATATCATTAATAAAGTCAGGGGGATTAACCGCGTAGTGTACGACATCAGCTCCAAGCCACCGGCTACAATTGAGTGGGAATAATTATTTTCCGCCTACGACCAGCAGATTTCCTGAAATCAGTTCTTTCTCGCCGCTCCAGCGATAGGCTGCCAACTTTCCGGTAGTGACGACGCAACTGTCTAAGCAACAAATATTTTGCTGCAGGATGGCAGGTCCTTCCGATAGGCAGTAATGACCGAAAAATACGATGGGCTGACCGGGGGAATAAGGTTCGTACGCAGGAGCCATTTCGACAGGCGGGTGATAATCCGGTAAAATAAACTTGTTGCCAAAATAAAGCTGACGGAAAGTCTTATCCTCCGGACTCGTCCACCACTTGAGTGTAAAGACCCTCCTGCTAAGGCCTTTGCTACATTTGATGATCAGGTCTTTGGGGCATTTGAATTCCAATCCTTTCAATAATTTGTAGACAATTGCGGCCATATCCGGACGCTTTTTATGCATATCACGCAGGAATTTTTTCTTCAGCCTTCTTTCCGGTAAAAATTCCTTTAAAGTTTTGATTTCCTGGTCGTTCCAATACGCATGGCCGATTCTGATCGCACCGAGATCGAGAAAAAATGGCAGTGTGCGCATCCATTTCAGGTGATCAATCCATTCTTCGTTCAGATTTTTAAAGACAGTCAGAGTTTTCTGGATTTGCGTCCGGTTTCCGGCAATATGTTTCGACATGAAAACGCCATTATCGTCTTTTATGTGGTAAAGGATACAACTATATTCATGATTACCCAGGATTGCCAGAGCACTGCCGGCATCCACCATTGAGCGGACTATCAGCAAGGTCTCCCGGATTTCGGGTCCGCGGTTGATGAAATCCCCAACAAAGATTGCCTTTCTTTTGGGATGCCGGAAAACACCCTTCAAGCGTTTATATCCCATCTCAGTGAGAAGTTGTCTCAACAAGGTGGCATAACCGTGAATGTCTCCGATAATATCGTATCCTTCCATCCAAAAAGCTGTGATAGCGTTAATGAAGTAAAATTAGATTTATCGTGCGACTTACCAAAAATATATTTCTGCGAAATTGCTCACATGTCTTTCAGGAAATCTTCGATTTGTATAAGTTTACATCCGGACTTTCAAAATATTAACAAATGAACATAAAAAAAGAAGTTTTTGGACAGTGCTCCCATGGTGAAAAGGTTTTTCTCTATACACTGGTTAATCCTAAGGGTGTCTCTGTTAAAATCACTAATTATGGAGCTATTATAACGGCCATAGAAATGGCAGACAAGCATGGCAAAAAAGAGAACATTGTACTTGGTTTTCAATCTCTTAATGACTACCTTTCTGCGGATTACCTGGCGAATTACCCCTATTTCGGCGCCGTTTGCGGAAGATATTGCAATCGCATCGGAGGCGGAAAGTTGAATATCGAAGGCCTCGGCTATCAATTAGCAATAAACAACGGACCCAATCACCTGCATGGCGGTCTTATTGGGTTCGATAAGATGGTCTGGGCTGCAAAACCCATTGTAATGCCTGATTTTGTAGGTCTGGAATTAAAATATCGGAGCGTCCATCTTGAGGAGAACTATCCGGGCAACTTGGATATCACGATTCTATACAAGTTAACCCATAAGAATGAGTTGAAGGTTGAATACAAGGCAACGACAGACAGGACAACCGTCGTCAACCTTACCAACCATACCTATTTCAACCTCAACGGAGGAAAAGAAAATATTTTCAATCATCAACTTCAGATTAACAGCAAGAAAAGAACTGTCAACGATGAGACACTTATCCCTACCGGGGAAGTCGCTGATGTAACCAACACTCCTTTTGACTTTTCATCTGTCAAATCTGTTGGCAAAGATATCGGCAAACTACCGGATGGTTATGATCTGAATTATATCCTCGACAATCCTGACAAAAAAATGATTTTGGCAGCAAAACTATCTGATGATCAGACCGGTCGTTCTGTTTCTGTGTTTACGAATGAGCCGGCGATCCAATTTTATACAGGCTATTGGATTCCATCCCTGAAGGACCGGTTTGGAAGTTACAGCGGACTGGCCCTGGAAACCCAGCATTATCCTGACTCCCCGAACCATCCCGAATTTCCTTCAACAATTCTGCGACCGGGAGAAACCTTTCAATCAAAAACAACTTTCCATTTCGAAACGAACTAACTTTGCGATATTCATATCAAATCACTACCGCATGAAAACATTAATCGAACTTTTTGAGACAAGTGTTAAGAAATTTCCAGACAATCCATATCTGTGGGAAAAACTATCAGATAAATACGAATCCACAACCTATAAAGAAGTTCAACAATCTGTTTATCAATTTGGTGCAGGACTAATGTCTCTTGGACTAAAGAAGGGGGAAAGGGCCGGACTATTGTCTGAAGGGAGAAATAACTGGATCATCAGTGAACTGGCTATCCTCTATTGTGGTGCCATTAATGTTCCTTTGTCAGTAAAGCTGGAGGCCATCGAACTTAAATTCAGAATCGAGCATTCCGGTGCGAAAATGGTGATTGTCTCTGCTGGACAGGCACCCAAACTTGCAGAAGTTTTAGACCAGCTTCCGGATCTGGAGTATGTGATTGTCATGGATGGGAATGCGACTCCTGGCACAAAGGAGATAACTTTCCAGGATGTCACCAACAGAGGTATCGCCTTCCTTGCCGATAAGGAAAATAAGGCAGCATTCGAACAAGTATGGCAAAATATCCAGCCGGGCGATGTAGCCAATATCTCCTATACCTCCGGAACGACGGCCGATCCCAAGGGAATTATGCTTACACACAACAATTATGCTGTCAATGTCCTCCAGGCTCATACGATATTGGACATTGAATCTCATTATGTTACACTTGCTACTTTACCCTGGGATCATTCTTTCGCGCATACCGCCTGTTTGTACACCTTCATGTACAAGGGAGCATCTGTTGCTTCTATACAAAGCGGAAAGACTCCTTTGGAGACCCTTCGCAACGTACCACTGAATATCAGGGAGATCAAGCCGCATATCATGATGAGTGTGCCAGCACTTTCCAAAAATTTCCGCAAGAACATTGAAAAGGGAATCCAAAGCAAGGGTGCCTTCACTAAGAAGCTGTTTAACAGTGCCTTGAAGGTGTGTTATGCCTATAACGGCAATGGTTGGAACAAGGGAAAGGGATGGCGCGCTTTGCTTAAACCACTTGCTCTTTTGTATGATAAGATCCTGTTTTCCAAAATTCGAGGAAATTTTGGCGGTAACCTGATTTTCTTCATTGGAGGGGGTGCCTTGCTGGATATTGAGTTACAACGATTCTTCAGCGCCATCGGAATTCCTGTTTACCAGGGATATGGATTGACTGAAGCGGCCCCGATTATTTCTGCTAATTCTCCCAATGCGGTAAAATTCGGATCTTCAGGAAAAATTGTAAAATACCTGGAATGTAAAATTCTCGACAACAATGGCGTGGAACTGCCCGTTGGCCAAAAAGGAGAGATCGTTGTCAAAGGCGGGAACGTGATGAAAGGCTATTGGAAAAATCCCAAGGCATCCGCCGATGCGGTCGTAGATGGTTGGCTTTATACAGGAGATATGGGCTATTTGTCGAAAGACGGATTCCTTTATGTTATGGGAAGATTTAAGAGCCTTCTGATCGGTAATGATGGGGAAAAATATAGCCCGGAAGGTATCGAAGAAGCCATCGTTGATCAATCGCCCATTATTGAACAAGCGATGCTTTACAACAATCAGAATCCTTATACTGTTGGGGTGTTTGTTCCCAATGTGGCCGAAATCAGCCGCCAGCTAGAGAAACATGGAATTTCCCTCAAGAGCGATGCTGGTTGTGAGAAAGCACTGGAGCTGTTGAAAGCGGAAATTGATCAGTATAAGAAAGGTGGAAAATTTGAGAATATGTTCCCGGAAAGATGGCTGCCAGCCTGTATGGTTATTCTACCTGAGGCGTTTACAGAGCAAAACCACATGCTTAATAGTACGATGAAGATGGTGCGGGGGAAAATTATGGATCACTATACAAATGAAATTAATTTTCTTTATACTTCGGAAGCTAAAAACATTGTCAATCAAGTTAATATAGTCTCCCTGAAGAAGTGGATCAGTTAAACAAATATACCAGATTCTGTAAAAAAGGAAAATTACCCGGGTGATTTTTCTTTTTTCATTTCTTTACAGTAGGTTTGCATCGCATTAGGGGTGCCTTAAATTACAGGCTGAGATCAAACCCATCGAACCTGTCCGGGTAATGCCGGAAAGGGAAAATGAAATTTTAACGTTGCCTCTTTTGAATTATTTACTAAAAATTGAGCGCAATGAATCCAACTTTTTCAAAATCAATATCTTTTACGAGAGGAAATGTAGCCTTACGCCGACTTTTCATGTCCTTCCTGCTAATACTTTCAGTCGGTCAATTATCAGCGCAATATAGCCTCCAGGGGAAAGTTATCAACCAGAGTGGCGAAACCCTTCCCGGGGCGACCATCAGGGTAGAAAATCAGAAAAAGGCCATGGCAACAGATTCCAGAGGTGAGTTTAAATTTGATGGGATCAAAGACAGTCTGTGTTCTCTGGAGGTTTCCTATATCGGTTATCACAATTACAAATCAAAATTGAATTTAAATCAGGGAGACAACCGGATTACGGTAACCCTGGAAGCTGCTGATATTATGACAGAAGCAGTGATTGTTTCGGCCACAAGAGCCGGAAACAAGACACCTATTGCTTATTCGAACCTGGATGTCAGCAAGATGCCTGAAAAACATACAGGCCAGGACCTTCCCTTCCTCCTTAGTCTGACACCATCGCTGGTTGCCACTTCCGATGCCGGGACCGGAATCGGATATACCAATTTCAGAATCCGCGGTAGCGACGCCAACCGGATCAACGTGACTGTAAACGGAATTCCCCTTAATGATGCGGAATCTCATGCTGTCTATTTCGTGGATCTTCCGGACTTCGCCTCTTCGACAGAAAATATTCAGGTTCAGCGCGGCGTGGGAAGTTCTACCAATGGAGCCGGCGCCTTCGGGGGTACCGTCAATGTTCAGACCAGCAACCTTAATCCAAAGAGTTATGCGGGTTGGAGTACTGCAGCCGGGAGTTTCCGGACGCTTAAGAATACGGTCAGGATTGGCTCCGGATTGATTGGTGGCAAATTTATTTTTGAGGCCCGTCTTTCAAAAATCGCATCCGATGGGTATATCGACAGGGCTGCCAGTGACCTCCGTTCCATTTACCTGACCGGTGCATACCTTACAAAAAACACCCTGCTAAAAGCTATCTTTCTCTCGGGGAAAGAAAAGACCTACCAGGCCTGGTACGGGGTGCCATCTGATAAACTTCAGAACGACAGGACTTATAACCCGGCAGGAATAATTATTGGCAAAAACGGAGAGGTCTCCTTTTATGATAATGAAACCGATAACTATCAACAAGACCATTATCAACTGCACTATACTCATCAGTTCAGCAATAAACTCAGTACCAATATCTCTTTTCATTATACTTATGGCAGAGGCTATTACCAGGAATACCGTCAGGATCAGTCGCTCTCTTCCTATCTGATGAATCCCGTCGTGGTTGGGAATTCTGTTATTGACACGACGGATCTGGTGCGACGAAAGTGGCTGGACAATGACTTCTACGGCGCCATTGGATCATTGAGTTACAAAAGTGAAAAGACGGAGCTCATCGCGGGAACTGCCTGGAACACTTATTCGGGTGATAATTTTGGAAGGGTCATAGAAAATATTCTTTGGGAAAAATACAACGGACCGTTGGCTATCGATCATGAATACTACAGATCCAAAGGGATTAAAAAAGACTACAATGCCTTTGTAAAAATGAATTATCAGCTCTCTCCAAGACTATCAGTTTATGCGGATGTTCAATACAGGCACATCGATTACAGGATCGACGGAGTGGACGAAAACCAAAGAAATCTCACCCAGACTCATTTGTTTGACTTCCTGAATCCAAAGGCGGGAGCTTATTATACCCTGAATGATCGCAACAGCTTCTTTTTCTCCTATGGCAATGCGCACCGCGAACCGAACAGGAGCAATTATACAGACGCAGATCCATCCAAACCTGTACCTACCCAGGAAAAACTTCACGATTTTGAGCTGGGATACAAAGGAACAATCAAAAGATACAATGTAGGTATTAATCTGTATCGCATGATTTACAAGGATCAGCTGATTCTCACAGGTAGAATTAACGACGTCGGTTCAGCCATTATGACAAACGTTCCGGAGAGCTACAGGACTGGAATAGAATACACTGGAAAGGTATCCATCTCAAAAAGACTAAGCTGGGAACATCATGTAACGCTGAGCAGAAATAAAATTAAAGGTTTTGTAGAGTATGTGGATGACTGGGATCATTGGGGAGAACAGATCATAAATAACCTGGGAACTACAGATATAGCCTTTTCTCCATCACTTGTAGCCGGCAGTAACATTTTATGGCAAACAACGAAGAACCTGGCAATCAATTTTCAAACTACACGGATCAGCAAACAATACCTTGATAATACTTCTAGCACCGACCGTTCTCTAAATGCCTATACAATTAATAATTTAAGATTCAGCTACACACTTCATAAAAAGGCGGTGAAAAATTGGGCCTTTTATGCGCATGTAAACAACCTGTTTAACAAACAATACGAATCAAACGGCTGGGTATATTCCTATTATTCGGAAGGTTCCAGACAAAAAATGGATGGCTATTTCCCGCAGGCAGGAAGAAATTTACTACTGGGTATGTCGATAGAATTTTAGTTGCCGTTAACTAACCGAGAGAAATCCGTTTTCGGTTACGACAAATTCTTTACCTTCTTTGAGGCAATAACCCCTCGCCTCGTTCTTATTGAGACAGTCGCTGGCATTTAAGAGCTTCTCTATTCCCGCCGATTTTAATGCATTGGAAATCATTGATGTAGAGAGCTTTGCCGAATCATTGCTCCTTGTCAGGAATACTCCTGTAGCCAAAAATTTGCGAATCTGATTTTTTTCCGCCTTCCTCTCAAGTAAAAATTGATAAAGTGGAGAATCCTTCTTCTCAATAAAAGGGCTCTTTTTAACTACCTTTTTTTTTGCCTTCGCCGAAACTTTCTTCACTTTTGGGACTTTGGGCACCTTTACTTTGGCAACCTTAACAGCTTTCTCAACCTTTACTTTTGGGACTTTTGCAACCTTGGGGGTCATTTCCTTGGCGACTTTAACAGCCTTAGGAGCTTTCTCTTTTGGGACCTTGACAGCCTTAGGAGCCTTCTCTTTGGGGGTCTTTACAACCTTGGAAGCCTTTATTTTCGGGGCCTTAGCAGCTTTAGGCGCCTTCGGAGCCTTCACTTCCGGTTCTTTTGCCACTTCCTCTTTGACGGTCTTAACAGCCTTTACTTTCCCTGGTTTCACCGTAGCTTTTGATCTTGTAGCTCGGGGTTTTATCTCTTGTACGTCAATCACATCTTCTACAATGGATTCACCCATTTTATGCACAGCAAGCAATGCAGGAATCCGACTAAGCACATTGTTCAACTGCCTCTCAACCCAGGCGTTATCGCCTTCACATGAAAAATGTAAATTTTCGAAAGAAAAATCAATTTTTGAATCTGTCATTTTTTTATCCTTTTTTTTTTCTAACTAATTGTGAAACAAAAGTAAAGATAAGGAATTTTTGTAAAATTCTAGTTTTTTTCTATCTCTTTTAGAATTTTTTCTATCTCTTCTTCCGTGTTATGCAATTTCTCCCGGCACCACGAAACCAGGAATGATAGCCTTTTTACCTTCTCAGATAGCTGATCTACATCTGGTTCGTCATTTTCGATCTGTTGAAGAATCTCTTCAATTTCGTTGATAGCTTCTTTATAAGACAGCTCCTTTTTACTTGTCATCTTTATCTGTTTTTGTTATTTCTATTACTTTACTCCTAACTGAACCGTCGTAAAAATGCGTTTTTATGGTTTGCTCATTTTTCAAAAGGGCTACATCTTTTACCAATCTTCCCTCAAAAGTGGTAATGGTAAATCCCCTTTTTAAGATAGTTCCCGGATCCATCAACATTCGCTTATGATCCGCTATTTCAATTTTATAATTTTCATGCTCTAATTGTCTGTTAGCTATACTTCTGAATTTTTGAAGATACTCTTCCAGGTGACGCTTTCTTACGCTCATGGCCCTGCTGAATGCCCCCTGCAGCATATTCTGTGACTGTAAAATTTTCTGGTTTCTAATATAGAAATAGCGTTCAGAAAAAAATCTTGTTCGCTGTAGTTTTTTTGCCAGCTGATATTCCCTGTTCTGAAGAGATAATCTAACTGCCTGACTGGATTTCCAGGATTTTTCCAGCAGTTCGTTCCTTTTGTTGTCAAGCAGATTCCTGATAAGCGAGGATATCTCTCTGGTAAGAACTTCTATCCTGCTTTTCTCTTCCAATAATTTGTCCTCAATCATCTCCACAGCCTGCTGTTCCAAAAGATCGATCCGCTCTGCAAACGCGATAACCCCGTCGATAATGAATCCGGCTACGGCAGTCGGGGTTTTCAACCTGGTATGGGCCACCAGATCAACAATTGAATCGTCTTTTTCATGGCCTATTCCCGTAAGCACAGGAATCGGAAATTGTGTAACATGGTAGGCCACATTGTAATTATCGAAACAACTCAGATCAACCTGCGATCCACCTCCGCGGATGATAACTACCAGGTCAAAAAAATCTTCAAAAGGGTAAATCCTATCGAGTGCATCAATAATTGATTGTTCCGCCTGATTCCCCTGCATAGTTGCCGGGAAAAGTTGGGTGTAGAAATGAAATCCGTTTGGATTGGCAGTCAGCTGTTCCATAAAATCCTCATAACCAGCAGCGTTCGGAGAAGAGATGATAGCGATTTTCTGGGGTACCAAAGGAAGTTCCAGCTCCTTGTTCATGGTCAGAACGCCTTCGTCCGTAAGCCGTTTAATGATCTCCCTCCGCTTTCTGGCCTGGTCTCCAAGCGTATAAGTCGGATCAATATTCCTCACATTCAATGAAAATCCGTACAACTCATGAAACTCAACCGACACCTGAAGAAGAACTTTAATGCCTTCTGTAAGTTGCTGTCCTGTTGTGGTTTCGAAAAAAGGACGAAGCATCCGGAAGGTATAGGACCAGATCGTTGCACGGGCCTGCGCCACGATCCTGTCTTCAGAATCGCCCTTCTCGATCAGCATGAGATAGCAATGACCATTGGAATGGACATTGATCTCGGAAATTTCACCGACCACCCAGACAGGCGCCGTGAAATTTGCCGACAACACAGTTTTTACCTGCCCATTCAGTTCGGAGAGACTCAATCTATCGTTCATAGGAAAAATAACATCAATCCAAAGTTACACCATTTTTGGCTACTTTTGAAACGAACCGCTTAAGACAATTACCATGAAGCCGAAACGAAAGAAAGGCGCTGTTATTATCAGAAATATTTGGCCATTTCTGATCGCGCTGATCACTTTCTTTCTCCTGATGAAAGGTGCCGAACATCCGGAAAGTGTAGAAAGCATCTACTCCAAAGGCTTTTATCCATGTGTGGCTATCCTGCTTTCGGCTATCAGTAATCTTTTTACTTTTTCGCTATGGGATGTCTTCTGGTCGGTCGTTGTACTGGGAGTTATGCTATCCATTGGATTGATGATTAGCCGCAGGATGAAGATTGGCATCTTCCTGGTAAGAACTTTGCAGACTGCAGCGCTGCTTTTCTCCTTCTTCTATTTCTCCTGGGGATTCAATTATTACAGGCAGCCCATCGAAAAAAGGCTAGGCTGGACCCGTCACATCGAGAAGGAAGATATGTTCCCGACCTTGCTGGATTCGCTCATTTCCGGTGCCAATGCCAGCCGGACGGAGATTAAAAAGGAGGATTACCCGGCTATCGATAGTTTAGTTGAGGATTCCTACCGCCAGCATGCAGCCTATTTCGGGTACAATTATCCTAACGGAGGAAGGCGCCCCAAGATCATGCTCTTCACTTCGTTCTTCGCGAAATCCGCCGTGAGCGGCTACTTCGGTCCCTTTTTCAACGAAGTGCATCTGAACGGCAAGCTGCTTCCCACCGAATACCCTTTTGTGCTGGCGCATGAAAAGGCTCACCAGTTTGGCATTTCCAGCGAGGCTGAAGCCAATTTCATGGCCTGGTACATCTGCACTGAAAGTGGGGACAACCGATTAAAATATTCAGGAAATATCCAGCTGCTCCAGTATTTTCTGGGCGATCCTTTTCACCGGGAGGCCATCCGGGAATACCTGAAACGGTTCGACAAGAAAGCGATGGCCGACATCATGGCGCAACGAAACCACTGGAAGGAGCTGAGAAATGAGACCCTCGACAAGGCCCAAACCATGGCCAACAATGCCTACCTCAAGACGAACAGAATCCATGAAGGGGTGATGAACTACAACAGTGTCGTCCGAATCGCCATTGAATGGTACCTCAATGAATATCCGCTGAACAGCACAAAACCCAAGAAGTAAAGTCTGCTTATATTTTTACTCAATTGGTTATCTTTGGTGGTGAAAATCAAACATTATGCTACTAACTAGGCTGCTACTCTTAAACATTACCTTCCTGCTATTTCCTGCCGCCAATCTCCTGGCGCAGCATGCTACTGTCAAGTTTGGGTCTGGTTACCAGTCCCAAACCGCAACAGACCCAATTGAAACAAATTTTGCGGCACCGCCAAAAGATTGCTGGCCCCATACCAGGTGGTGGTGGCCAGGAAATGCAGGTTCCAGGGAGGAGATCACCAGGGAGCTGGAGCAGATGAGAAGCCATGGTATCCGGGGGGTGGAGCAGATTTCCATGGATCCTGTGTACGAGAAGGGAAATGTCGAATACCTCTCCGATGAGTTTATGGAACTACTGAAACACACAGTAAAAGAGGCCAAACGATTGGGCATGGAAGTATCGCTAAATTTCGGCGGACCCGGATGGATCATTGGTGGAGAATTCGTTCCGGAAGAAGACCGGAGCAAGGATTTGGTGCCGACCTACTTAGATTTGACCGGACCACAAGTATTTAGGGGGGAGCTTCCTGGTAAGTTAATCAAAACAAAAAGATCGTGGGAAGTCTATTCGCCCACGCTGGACGGAACCGAGCAATTGATAGCTGCCATCGCTGGAAAGCTGGACAAATCCGGTAAGTTGATTGAAAAATCGCTGATAAATCTTACCTCAAAAACAAAAAACAAACAATTAGAATGGGATATTCCTGAGGGTGAATGGCGACTGATGTCTTTCTGGCTTAAGAAAAATGGCACCGGTAATGCGGTGGATCATTTCAACAAGGGAGCAATGGATCGGTATTGTAACTTCCTGGGCAATAAGTTTTACACTGCATTCGGCGATGAGTTTGGCAAGACGGTGGAGTCACTTTTTGCGGACAGCTTTGAACTGGCTAACCTGGCCAGTGGCTTGAACTGGTCGACAGGTCTGTTCGGCGAGTTTCAAAAAACCTACGGCTATGACCTGGTTCCCTATCTTCCGGCAATCTGGTTTGAGTTAGGTGAAATTTCTCCAAAAATCAGGTACGATGTGAACGAATTCCTGCATCAGACCGGCTTGAATGTATTCTACAAAAGCTTCCTCGGCTGGTGTAAGGCACACCAGATAAAAGGGCGGATTCAGACCTACGGCTTCAATTCCGATAACATCGAATCGGCCGGAATGACGCACATCCCGGAGATGGAAATCACCGCCGGAGAGAAAGATCAGGCCGACTGGTTCGATACCCGCATCGGTCCGAAGAAATATGTCTCTTCCGGCGCCCATCTTTACAACCGAAAGATCGTTTCTGCGGAGGTTTACACTTTCATACACTGGGAACGCTACCGCGAAACCCTTGAAGAACTGAAGATTGCCAGCGATGGATATCTACTTGCCGGCGCCACCAAATTTTACAACCACGGATTCAATTTCTTGCCGGAACAGGAGGTGGCTCCCTCCCGTTCCATTCCTTTCGCTGCCTACATTCAGCCACAAAATGTCTGGTGGAAATATTATCCCAAACTGGCAGAATACATTGCCAGATCCTCCTGGCTGCTGCGGCAGGGAGATTTTCAGGCTGATATCGCCTTGTACTCGCCCCTGGCCAACCAATGGGCCATTAATGCCATCAATCCGAGGAAGTGGACACGCGAATTTGACTGGGGCGAACTCGGCGGACTCATCGTTTCGAACGGTTACGATTACGACCTGATCAATGACGATGTTTTGCAGAACCATGCTTCTATTCAAGACGGAAATATCACCGTACAAAAGATGGCATATAAGCTGCTAATCGTTCCAAATGTGGAGACCATCCCGCTTAAAACACTTGAATTCATTGAGAAGTATGTTCGACAAGGCGGTCAGGTGCTCTTTCTGGAACGGTTACCTGAAAGATCGACAGGACTGAAAAATGCTGCCCAGACAGACGAAAAAGTCAAGGAGCTCGTTACCCGTCTTTTTAATGAACCTTCTCTGAGCGAACCTGCCGGGAAGCCGCTTTATGGCATCAAGGAAGCCAAAACGGATGCTACTTCCGGGTTCAGTTATGGAAAAGGGAAAGTGTACAAATTAAATAATGTCCTCGACCGTCAGATCTGGTGGGACCGGCAGAGCAGCATGCTGGATCCTTTTTTGAAGATTCTGCGAAACCGGATAGCGCCCGATTTTGGGATTGATTTCGCCTTTGAAGGTCTGCGGAAAAACGAAGGACTGACCTACCTGCACAGGAAAGTCGGCGAAAGGGATTTCTATTTCGTCGCCAACATCCAGGATAAGGTTAGCACCATTCCGGTCACTTTCAGGGTACAAAACAAGGTCATAAGGAAATGGAATCCATACACCGGCGAAATTACTGGAGTCTATGCTTTTGAACAGAAAAAAGATGGCATTTGCGTGCCTTTAACCCTGGCACCTTATGAATCCTACTTCCTTGAGTTTGCTCCGGGAACGCCAGAAATCGAAATTTTAAAAACTGATTTTCGGGATATTGCAAAGGCTTCCTTGTCTTCTGTCGTGGCCGAGACCAGACTCAACGGCCAGTATATTACTACGCTACGCACTACAAACGCTACTTCTGGTGCTTCCGGCGAAAAAACTTATGCTACAGATGTTACGGGTATTCCAGCTCCCTTCAGCCTTTCAGGAAACTGGCAGGTAGCATTGAAAGGGGAAAAATTTCTGCCCTGGCTAGAGACCACGGATCACCTGACCTCCTGGAGCGAGGATCCAGCTACAAAAAACTTCAGCGGCACTGGCAGTTATATCCTCGATTTCGAATTACCTGCTGAATATCTGAAAACTGATCAGAAGCTCTACCTGGACCTTGGTAAAGTTGGAAATATCGCGGAAGTAACCATCAATGGCAAAGAGGCTGGAATCGTCTGGATGCGTGGACAGCAACCAGAGGTCACGGCGACCCTGCAGAAGGGGAAAAACCATCTTGAGATAAAGGTTACCAATACGCTGATTAACAGGATCTCTGCCATGAAAAACGCTGCTCCAATCCCTGCCTCGATGGTCGATAAGTTTGGCAGCAAGGATAAACAGACAGAACTTCCAAGGGAATTTGGATTCACACCGCTGCCTCCATCAGGATTGATAAGGCCGGTGAGGCTTATACCATCTAAAAAAGTGACCATTCAGCTTTAAGATGCTCTGGGCCAGCCTGCTTCAGGGTCTGCCTGATTCATTCACCTTGGGTTCAGGGATCTTTCCTTTTAACCTGTCGTATTTCTTGAACTCATTGAGCTGCAGGCTGTCCATAGCGGCGCTGTTTAGAATATTTCCCTTATCGTATTTGATCTGGTATTTTAACTTTCCTTCTTTGTCATAGAATTTCCAATCTCCGTCGGAAAGGTCATCCTTATAATAGCCCTCAACTGATTTTACGCCGTCCTGGTCAAAAAAAATTGCCAAACCGCTTTTTTGCCCGCCGACAAAAGTTATCTCACTCCTTTTCAGACCAGTAGGATAAAATTCTTTCGATGTGCCATCCAGCAAATCATTTTTCAACTCCTTTTCCCAAATCACCTGACTTTTTTGGTCGAAGCCCCTTGAAATGCCACTTTTCTTTCCGAGAAGATAGTTCTCCGTCTGGACAACCTTTTCACCACTGTAAAAATTCCAGGCACTATCGCGCAAAGTGCCTTCGAAAACGCCTTTGGCATAAAGCTTTCCTTCCGCATCAAAAAGGGAGGCGAAAGACCGTTGAGAATCCGAACGGTAGTTCATCAATGCCTTGACTTTCCCATTTTCGTGGTATCTTTTCCACTCCCCTACAGGCTTATCGTTGAAGAAAAACCCTTCATATTTTATGGTTCCTCCGGGATATATTCCGACCCATTTCCCTTGTTTCATTCCGCGTGCATCCATTTTGTTGACAGCTTCCTGCGATAGGGAAGAAAATGTCATAGAGCAGAGCAAAAAGAAGAGTATATAATTTTTCATCGTTTCAGACTTTCAACAAAGGTATAGAAATCTTCTGCTATCAGCCCAAATTAAGCTATTTTTAGCTCTTGGAAGGAACCGCTATTTTACGATCGCCAATCAATAGCCAAATTTCTGATGAGAACTGCGAAATATATTTTGATCATCTTGTTTTTGTTGCCCGGCATTCTTTTGAAGCTTGCCGGTCAGTCGATCTATAATACTGACATACAATACATTACTGATCAGAAGATTCACACAGTCCTGTTTTTTACAGAAGGATGGGAATTCTCGCAGCCTGTCTTGGAATTAGGTTCTAACCAACGACTTATCCTAAAATTCGACGATCTTACCAGGAATCCCAAAAACTACAATTACACGCTGATTCATTGCGATGCGGACTGGAACCCTTCCCGCATTGTCTCCTCTGAATACATGGCCGGATTCCCGGAAAACCCGCTGAACGACTATGCTTTTTCGATCAATACGACCATCCCCTATGTGAATTATAGATTGGCATTACCGAATGAAAATGTCAAAATTTTAATCTCAGGCAACTACCTGCTGAAGATCTGGGAGAATGGGGAAAAGGATAAGCCGGTGATCGTCAGGCCCTTCTACGTCACCGAAAAGCAGGTGGAGATTTCCGGCGAAATCCGGAAAGCCAGTTTCGAAGGCTACAGCGGGGCAAGTCAACAGGTCGCATTTACAGTCAGCTATTCAAACAGCTATCCAAACAGCTATCCGAGATTTGCAATCTCGGATCCCCTGAACGAAATCAAGACGGTAGTCATGCAAAATTTCCGACTGGACAATCGGTTGACCAAACTTAAGCCCACTTTCATCAGGCAAAACCAGTTGGTTTACGAAGAGAAAACCAATCTCTTCAAGGGGGGGAACGAATTCCGAAATTTCAACGCCAAGAATCTGCAAACCAATGGCATGGGCATTCAAGGTATTGAATACAGGGATTCATACTTCCATGTTTTCCTGATAAGAGATGCCTCTACAAGGAATGAGATCTTTCGGGCAAGAGACGATCTGAATGGCAGATTTCTGGTAAAAAACGACCGTGCCGGCGACAGCGACCTCGAATCGGATTATATCTGGGTTCACTTCGCATTGATTCCGCCGGACCAGATAACAGACGACCTGATTTTCGTATTCGGCGCCTTGTCTGATTGGCAATGTTCGCCGGCCAACCAACTGACTTACAACCCGGAAACCAAATTATACGAAGCTGTTATTTTACTCAAGCAAGGCTTTTACGATTACCAATATGCTGTCGTTGACCGAATTACAAAGACCATCGATGCCACCCGTCTGGAAGGAACCCATGTTGAAACCGAAAATGATTACCATTTTTTTGTCTACTACCATGGATTCTCATCCAGGTATGACCGGTTAATCGGGTACCGGGTAATCAATTCAGTTCGGAGATAATTATTCAGCCAAATATCACCCTGCAACAAACTCATGAAAAGGAACAACTTTAACAGTCATTCCGTCCTGAATAAAATGGTCGTTTTGAGAAAGGGTTACGATGATGCCTTCCGGAAGTTGGAATGCTTTCATAGCTTCAAACAATCCTGATGTTTCCCTTTGCAGATTGTCACTGTTTAATTCAAGGCAAACCTGAACGGCGCTTGATATAACCCCTTTCCCAATTACCAGGAAATCGCATTCACCACTACCGGAGTAATAATAGATTTCTTTGGAATGTCGCCTCAAAGCAAGAAAAACCAGGTTCTCCAGTTTGTGACCTACATCTTTCGTAAAACGGGGTGTAGTAATTTCTACCAATCCCGTATCAATGGCATATACTTTTCTGGGATTGATATTTTGTTTTTTGAGAGAATAGTCAAACATTGGGACAAAAGCCAGTAAGTAACACTGTTCCAGGTGAGAAAAATACTCCAGAATGGTAGTGGCCGAAGAAATCCCGAAAGTGGTTTTCAATTTATTGCCAGTCACACGGTTACCAATATTGGATAACAGAAATAGGGTGAGACGTTGCAGCGTTTTTACATCGCGGATGTTATACCGCACTGCAATGTCGCGAATGAGAATGTCGTCCAAAAGCGAGGTGAGAATTTCATCGCTCTTTTGTTTCTGGTATTCGGGAAAACCTCCCTCTTTTAAATAGGAAAGCGTAGTTTCAGCACAAGGTGCGAGATCATGAAAACGGCAATATTCGTTGTAGGAGAAGGGGAAAAGTTCTTTGCTGATATGCCTGCCGGTGAGGCTCGTTCCCAGTTCCCTGCTAAGCAATGAAGCATTTGAACCGGTAACAAACACCTGAAAGTTCTCGTCCAACTTTTGGCGCACATACCTTTCCCAACCTTTGACAAGTTGTATTTCGTCGAACATTAATACTGTACTCCCGTTCCCTTTAATCAGTTCGTCCAACTTCACAAAGTCGTCGATCGCAAAATCATAAAGACGCGGATCATCAAAATTCAGATAAACTGCCTGTGGATAACGTTCCCGGAGTAACTGAAAAAGTAAGGTACTCTTTCCGCAACGGCGAATGCCGGAGATAATCAGCGCGTGAGACCTGGTATCGGGCAATGATTGCAATTGTTCCCTTTTCATGCCTGCATCTTTGGCACCAATGGCGACTTTCTGCTGTTCGAAAATTTCCCGGAGAAAATCTATTTGAATCATGTTGTTAAACTTTGATTATCAGTACAAATATAATACTTTTCATTTAAAATGGAAATTATTATTCATTACAAATGAAAACTGATGATTTTGCGAAAATGAAAATATACTTTACATCTGGTACTCATTTCTGTAAAATACGTTGAGATGATATATCGACAATTTTGGTTTAAACAATATTATAATAATCGCTGAATAAAAATAGCGTTTTCTGTAAAATACGCTATTTTTATTCAGCGGAATTAAGGCCACCCGTTTTAAAATTTAGTTACACACTTCTTTATAATGTTGTATCTTTACTTAAAATATTGAAGAAGATGAAATCGCCATGATTTTTCAATCATCAATCGGGATGCTAATTACCTCACAGCGATTCCATTTGGCAAATGAAAAACAAATCATTAACAGATGAAAGATTACAAACAAATAATAACGATTGAACCCGGCAAACGTGGCGGAAAACCTTGTATTAGGGGTATGCGTATTACAGTGAATGATATTCTCGGGTGGCTCGCATCCGGAATGACAATTCAAGAAATTCTTGAAGATTTTGATGAATTAGTGGCGGAAGATATCTATGCAGCATTAAGTTTTGCCGCAGATAGAGAGAACAAAATTTATCAGGTGGCAGTATGAAATTTCTTTTTGATCAGAACATCTCTCATCGAATACTCCAATTGTTGCCTGATAATTTTATAGGTTCGACTCACGTAAAAAGCGAAGGATTAATAAACCTCCCTGACAGACATATTTGGGAATTTGCTAAGAAACAAGGCTTTATAATTGTAACTCAAGATTCCGATTTTAATGACTTGAATTCTCTTTATGGATTTCCCCCTAAGATAATTTGGATACGTACCGGGAATATTAAAACTTTGGCACTACTTGAAGTCATGATTAATAACTACCTGGAAATTCAACATTTTGCTGAAGATGAAAATTTTGGATGTTTTGAGATAAATAAAATTAAGATATAACTAAATTTCAAATCTATACCGCTCCTGCAACTCATACGTTATCAGTTCAAACGGTAACTTTTGATTTAATAATTAAACCCAAAAGCCCACAACGGTATAGTATTCATATAACCGTGTTCAATGTCATCTTTGACAATATAGGCTTTCTCTAACCCCTCTATTTGTTTTTTTGCCTTGTTCTTTCCCCCTATTTCAAAAGTGTAATTTTCGATAGAGAAATCGGCCACCTCCGATAAAAAAACATCGTGATTAACTCCCATTTGGTTCAGAAAAAAAGTTTCCCTGACCGTTCCTATATTCGGGATACCTTCTGCAATGGAAGCAATAAGGTTCGGATTATCCAGATAAATTTTTTCAACTTTCCCCAATAGTCTGACACCTTTCGTGTTGTTTCGCAACAAGGCGATAATCCCGGCCTTTTCGAGATAAAAAAGATAATCGGCCACCTGATTGCGGTGGACATCTATCATTTGTGCGATTTTGGTAAGGTTGGGTTTGAAAGGGACGCTTTGCGATAGGATGTACAATAGCTGTTTCATCTTTTTGGTGGTCGCAACATTCATATTGGCATAAATCGGAATGTGTAGGTAGCGCAGGTAAATGGTCTCTGTCTGGTCAATTAACCCCCGGTATAACCCAACAAGTTTGTCCATATCAACTAATTTATTGAAATCGAATATGCAAAATTATAACCGATCATTTTAAAACGCCCAGCGTTCGCCCGGGCTTACGCCGAAATCTCGCGCACGAAATCTCGAAAACAGCATATACAAAACGTATCGAAACACGTTCCGTGTTTCCTGGCACACTTAGCCTTCCAAGTTGAAAGAAACGGGATTATGTCCCCCGTCCTGCTCTAATATTTTTCTAAGAATCTAAAAAGGTTTTGTCTTTTAAGCTTAAATAAACTAAACTCGCAAAAACTCGGTTGGCATGATAATAGAAAGAACCAGTAAGGAGGTGATTATTAGGTTATCTCCGTCTGTTGATACAGATGAACTTCAAGAATTGGCAAACTATTTTAGATACAAAGTAATAGGATTCTGCCTGTTGTCCCAAATTGCGATAATATCAATTGTAGCTGCCGTTATTTCATAGAAGATATTGTAATCACCTTCTATTAAATTTTTGACATTTGACATATCAGACTGAACTCCAAGGTCATTCTGTTTCTCTAACAACCTAATTGAAGCACGCAATTTAGTGTTGAGTTTCTTACTATATGTTTTCGTACTATTTCGTTTGTAGTAAAAATCAAGGATCTCAAGAAGATCAAGTCTTGCTCTAGGCGACCATTTTATTTTTCGCGCAACCATATGTCAATATCCGCCTCAACCTGCTCATTACTAATGCTATTCCCTTTAGCTATTTGGTCTCTTCCTTCCGAAATTTTAACACGTTGTTCCGCAGTTGTCTGATAAATGGTCGTTTCTGTTTTAGTTTTAATTATTGTCTTAATTGCCGTGAGGAATGATTTATCCTCAATCGCTGCGATCCTATGTATTAAGAAATTCTTCAATTCAACGTTTGTCATGATATATTCATTTTCAACAAAAATACTCACTTTATGAACCTGTTACGGTTTTTAGTCCACCAATTCTTATGCTTTTCTATTCTCTTTAAAGGCAGAATACTGAACATCAGACATCACAGGACCTTTTAAAAGAAATTTCTGAAAATCTGTTTTGCCGGTTCCAGCTTTATTTACTGCAACAGCATTTTCCAAATCAGACTTTATCTTTGCAAGTTGATTTGCCGGTAAATTTCTGATAATATCAATTAATTGTTCGTACTTTATATCTACTGTAAGCTGCATGGTCTTTTTTTACAAGTTTAACCAAAATATTCACACAAGCCGAGAGGAGGTCTTAAAGTTTTCCGCTCGAGAAGCATCCTTTTTTATTTTGAAAAAACTTATCTGCATTTTTTCAACATTTAATTCATGGAGTTTGACACGCTATCCGAATTTGACAAGGACTTGAAGCAGCTACTCAAGAGATACCGCACCTTGAAAGATGATCTAAGCGAAGTAAAGAACGTATTGAAAAAGAACAGAAAATAACCTTCGTCGAACTTTATCACAAAAATGACAAGGGAAAAAACCGGTTTTTCGATTTCAAGCTTCCGGTTCCACCTCGCTATGGGGCAAAATTTCAGGACTTCGGGAATAAATGATTCGGATCATAGAAGGCAGTACGACCAAAAGCATCGGCATGGCCACTAAAAACCCGCCAATAATGGCAATGGCCAGCGGCTGGTGCATTTGTGCTCCTGCTCCAATGCCCAACGCAATGGGCATCAGCGCGATGATAGCACCAAGGGCCGTCATTAGTTTCGGCCTCAACCGGGTTGAAATGGCATAAACAATCGAATCATCCACATTCATCTTAAGCCGGGCCTCTTTATATTGCAGGAAAGTAAAAATAGCATTCTCCCCAATGATCCCTACAATCATAATCAATCCCGTGTAACTTCCTACATTCAAAGGAGTGCCGGTAAGAAAAAGCGCCAGGTAACTGCCGGAAATTCCCAAAACAGCTATCAACAAAATGGTAAATGCGATCCTGAACTCCTTGAAAAGCGCTAGAATAACACAAAAGACCAGCAAACTGGCTGCCATCAAAATAATCAGCAATTCATCGAAGGATTTCTGCTGCTCCGCGAAGGCGCCGCCATAAACAATGCTATAACCCTGAGGCAGTGATATTTGGGCGCTAACATTTTGTTGAATTTCCTTGATGGCGCTTCCCAGGTCTCTTTCGGTCAGCCGCGCAGTGACGACCCCCATATTCTGAAGGTTCTCGCGGTTAATCTCGGCATCTCCCGCAAGAAGACGAACCGTCGCCAGCTGCTCTATCGGCTTGAGCTTCCCGTTAGGCATTGAAATCTGCAGGTTCTTGATATCGTTGACATTCAGCGTCTTGTTTCCCGGATATAGCAGTCTGATATTGGTGAATTGCTCCCGGTCCTGTATCGTACCTACAATATTCCCCTCCAGGGCCGTCTGCAGCTGATATTGGAGATTAGCCGAAGTAATCCCAAATTGCGATAACTTTTTATTATCGGGCAAAATATTCACATACGGTCCGGCCGCGATGATCCCGTCCGAAACATCATCCACCCCCTCGGTTTTGGCGACAATTGAAGCAACCATTCTGGACATCTCCTCCAGTTTTTTTCGGTCATTACCAAAAATTTTCACCTCTATCGGCTGGACCGACTCCATCAGGTCGCCCAGCATATCTCCGATCACCTGTCCAAAATCGATACGCAGCGCGGGTTGTGCGGTCTCCACCCTGGTCCGGATATCGTCGATGACCTCAACAGTCGTCCTATCCCTTTTCTTCTTCAGCTGGATCAGATAATCCCCGTCATTGGGCTCCGTGATAAAAAATCCCATCTGCGTACCCGTACGGCGCGAATAGGTTTCAATGTCAGGTATTGTCACCAAAATCTTCTCCACCTCCTTCAATATCCTGTCTGTCTCCTCCAAAGAAGTCCCGGGAGGCGATTTGTAATCCAGCACGATGCTTCCCTCGTCCATTTCAGGCAGGAAACCGGTCTCCAGCCTGGGAAATACATAAAAAATAGAAAGTATTAATATTACCATGAAAGCCAAACTGACAGCAGGCCTATGGATGAACCAGGAGACCCATTTCTGCGACTTCACCTCGTGGGAAACTTCCTTTTCCTTTGCAGTAGGGGGTTTCGCGGATCGTGGGGAAAGCAGCAGATATATGACCGGAAGCAATATCCAGGTTACTATGAATGAGCATACCAGCGTGACGATCATCGCATTGGTCATCACCTTGAAATAGGCGCCAGCCACACCTGTCATCAGCATAAACGGCAGGAAAATCACAATCGTACTCAGAGAGGATCCAACCATGGCCGGAAATAAGAAGCGGATCGCCTTCTGCACCAGGGTGGTAGACCTTTCATAAGGATGCTCCTCGTGCGTTCGCTGAATCTGCTCCACCACCACGATGGCGTCGTCGATGATCAATCCAATGGAAGCGGCAATGGCACCCAACGTCATGATATTCAGGGTCTGACCCATTGCGTAAAGTACTATCAGGGTCAAACAGACCGTAACCGGGATGGTGAAAAGAATGGTTGCGCTGGCTTTCGCGGATCGCAGGAAGAGGACGGCCACTATCATGGCCAGGATTAATCCGATCCACAGACTATCCGTCACGCTGCGGATGGAGTCGTTAACGAAATCAGCCTGAATATAATAGGGTTTTATGACGATATCGGGAGGGAGTGTTTGTTTAAGATCTTCCAGTTTCCGGCGCATCAACTCTGTCATATCAATCAGGTTGGCATTGGGTTGTTTGATCACCGCGATCAGCAGACTCTCCTTCCCGTTGGCGTTGATTTTGATGTATTCCTTTGCTTCATGGATCTCAACCGCGGCAATGTCTTTCAATAGAATGACCCGCTTGCCGGTATTACTGACTACCAGATTCTCCAGCTCGGTCTTGTTCCTGCCCAAGGCATCCGTGATGGTCAGGTACATCATCCGGTAGTCGTTCAGGTATCCGTTCGAACGCACGAAACCGGTTTCATTTAGCGTGTTTTTGATGATTTCGGGAGTCAATCCGAGGGAGCTGATCTTCGAGATATTCAGCTCCACCCAGTACTCTTTCTCTTTGCCCCCGATGATCCTTATCTCTGAAACACCCTCAACCTGAGAGAGAAAAGGTTTAATGGTATAATTGGCCAGGTATTTCAACTCGATTGGCGAGCGTCCTTTTCCTTCGAGCGTATATCCGATGACTGGCAGAATGGACGGGTTCATCCTTTCGACAACCAGATCCATGTCAGGCGGTAAGGTACCCCGTATCTCACTGATTTTGGATTCGATCCGCTGCTGACTCAGGTTGATGTCCGCTTTCCAGTCCATAAAAGCAGAGATTTCGCACGAGCCACGACTGGTACTGCTTCGGATGACCTTCAGATCTGGAACCTTCTTGATGGCGAGTTCCAGCGGACGCGTAACGGTCATCATCATCTGGTCGACCGGCAACTGACCGGCATCCGCAATCACTTTGATTTTGGGAAAAGTAATCTCCGGAAAAAGGGAAGTCTGAAGGATACTGTAGGTAAACCCTCCGCCCAGCAGAATTACCGCAATAACAACAGACAGGGCATTTTTATGCGAAGTAAAAAAACTTTTCATGTAAAGGTCATTTTTCGATGACTACCTTAGCCGTATCCGATAGACCGTAATTTCCTGTAACCAGGATTTTACTGTCAGGATTCAGATGCGGTGATACAATCTCGACGCTGTCTCCGGCTTCAATGCCTTTTGTTACCAAGACTTTTACCGCGGTCATGCTGTCTTTCATCTGCATGATCCAGAACTGGCTCTGTACCTCATTGGTCAGAATTGCCTCCTTGGGAAGTATCATGGCATTCAAACTTGCCTTCTTAATAAACTGAACTTTTGCGATCAGATTTTCCGGAATCGGCAATGAGTTATTGACTTTAATAACATAACTCTGTGTCTGTGAAACAGCGTCAATGACAGGCATTCCTGATGTAACAGTACCCTGAAGGTGCTCACCATCAGGCAATACCAGGACGACCGTCTTATTTTCTCTAAGAAACGGTTTCAACTCATACGGCAACTCCAGCAGGAAGACCAGGCTCTTCAGGTCGCCGATGGTAGCAATTGTTTCACCATCCTGCACATAATCACCTTCCCGGTAGGCCAACTGGAGAATGTACCCGTTACCGGGAGCGTTCACCTGGATCCTCCCTGCAAAACGGAGCGTGCTGTCAACCCGGCTTATAATATTACCCAGATTCTGAGCCTCTTTTGACCTGATGATGAAAAGCTTATCACCTTTCGAGATCTGCTGTCCCAACCGGATACCGACCTCCTGAAGGTAGCCGTTTGCGGAGGATTTCACGGAAGTCTTGAGCTGAAACTGGGAAGTGGCGTTCAACTCGACATATTCGTTCAGGGCACCGATCCTAACTGTTGTGACTGTCACAGGCGTCCTCCCTTCGGGCTGACTCTCCGTGGCGGGAGCCTTTCCGAAATGACAGGAAACAAGCAGATAACCAAGTAAAACGGATGGCAGTATTAAAATTCTCATGTCTTTACTTTTTTTCTCTGCACCAGTAGTTGAGCTGGTTGATTAATTGATATTTTTCGATTTCGTTCTGTATGAGCAAATTTTTCGTGGTCAGCAGGTTGGAAAGTGCAAGGACGTAATCGGTCACGCTGACCTGACCCGTTTCAAGCAACTTCAAATTGGCATCCACCAGGGCTTGAGTATAGGTAACCTGCTTGTTGATTTTACCCGTTAAATTTTGATTGTCAGCTAATTGCAATGCCAGCTGACTGATTTGCTGTCCGTATTGCCGGGTAAAAAAATCACGGTAGTATTGTCTGGTCTGTTCTGAAAGTACGATCTGGTCATGCTGCATTTTCCGCTGATGGCCGTCGTAGATGGGAACTGAAAAATTGAGTCCGATGTTGGGGCCGAAATTGCGCCAGGGCTGATATGCGAAGGACGAATTGAAGCCGGCTTCACCGAAAACATTCAGTTTTGGCTGATAGGAAAAATCGATCTGTTTAGCACCAATGACCAGGTTCAGACTATCCGTCACAAATTGCTGGTAAAAAATGGAGTTTTGCAGTTCAGGAAGTTTTTCGACCCGTAAGGAAGGGGCAGCAAGGGCATGAGTGGAGGTATCCACTACACCGCAAAAATAGTTCAGGCTTCGGTAGGCATTTCTGAACTGATTTTTGATTTGAGCTAACTGCAGATCCTGCTGCTGCATCAGCACCATAAAATTAAGCCAATCGGTTTGCTTATAAATCCCGGCTGAAGTGAGATTCCTAAAAATGACCTCCTCTTTTCGCAACAGATCCAGCTCCTCACCGACGAATTTAACTTGTTGCCATAGTCCGTAGGCACCTATATATTGATCCGTTACGTTCTTTTTTAACTCCTGTTCAGTGATTTTTGCCGGATTGAGAACGGTAAGTTTTTGCAGTTCTACTGCCTCAAGTTGATTCTGCAGGTTTTTCTTGCTGATGATGCCTCTTGAAACAGCGACGGAGGCATTGATATTGGCGATATTGGTAATGGCTTCATCCTGGCCAGTCCCGTTGATGATCGGGGCATAGCTGTTGTTGCTGACCGCGTTCACCTGCGTCCCTAATCCGGCACGCAGCCGCATACTGTCTATCCGGATGGATTGCAAACGATTCTGATAATCCTTAAGCTGAGGAGAATTCTGAAGGGCCAGGTTAACAAAATAATCGAGATTTTTTTCCTGGGCATGTCCGAATTGGATAACAAGAGACAAGAAAAGAAAAGTAAGTATCGATTTCCCCATTTCTCCAAGAATCAATTTAAGTAAACAGATTGGCAAAATTCAGCCTGTCTCAATCACGCGACAGGATATCACAATATTAATTAAAAATCTGTTGTTAGAAAAATAGCTGATATTTTATTCCCACAATGTCGAACAAATTAGTGGCGGCGATACTTTGTTTTTATATCAGGCACATACAAAGTACGTCTTTTTTCAATTCTGTTCTTCTTGAGAAATATTAGGTTGATTCCTGCACTTAGGTTAATATTTCTCGCACTTTCCGGATGAAACGGGGAGAAAATGTTGTCAGTAACAGCATAAAACTGAAAAGAGCCAACCTTCCAGGCTGTACCAATTCCGAAGTTGTCCCAGGTTGATTCATCCATTGAGTAGCTAGTGTAAAGGGATAGATTCTTGTGTAGAACGGTGCTTACGGATGCTGTAAAAGAGGTATGAAGCAGGCTATTGGAGATTCCGAATCGGGCGAGTCCACTTACTTGGAAAAATCTGTTGAGCCGATATTCTCCTCCTGCATAAAGTTTAACAGGAAGAACTGTTAAGAAATTTTCTGAATTTTTGTTTGGCGGGAAAGCAGATATGAACTCATCCCGCAAGGTATGAACAAGTGGCTGCAACAACTTAGTGGGAGTTCCGGTCAAAGAAGGGTCATTCAAATTAATTCCGTGGTAAAAATAACTTCCTTTGCCGGAAAAAGTGGACAAATCATTGGTCCATAGAAGCAATCCCAGGTCGATTATGCTCAGAGATAATTCAAATTTCTTTGAAATTTTGGAGGTAAAACCCAGATCGACGGCAAATCCCGGATTTCCGAATTGAAGCAAGTATTTTTTCGCGTCAAAATTGTTGGTCGTGGTGAAATTGTAACCATCGCCAATTTGTTGAAAATCTAACGGAACCGATAAAAACAACGTCCCATTGGTTTCGAGATTGATCCCGTCACCGGAAGCCAATGTTTCAGAAGCCATATTGATACCTTTGGATCTGACAGCGGCCATTCCAAAGAGTAGCTTACCGGTTATCCCGAATTTTTGCTTCTTGTTTAGTGATTTCGAATAGGTAAAGGCCAATTGCCGGTAATGCTGGGCGCTCATTCCAAAATTTCCTGTACGAAAGGTTGTTCCCATATAGGGTTCATTGCCATTGTAGATAAACTCGGCGAGGTCTTTTCTGAAAAATAGTTCGGCAGACCCTTTCTCGGACAGCGAAAGAGAGAAAAATTTACTTCCCTTTCTCCATCCAAATTCCAATAATGTCAATGAAGTAGATTCCTGTATGAAATTTCTCTTGTCAAGCGATGAGATATAATTTTTAAAATCCCATACCAATAAATCTTTCTCGGGCCCAATGCCAAAATGAATGAGGTCCTTGTAACTCCAGTTATTCGTGTTTGCTGAAATATCCAGTTTCGAAATGAAAGGCATGCTGAAGTAAAAACCGCTCTCCAGTCCCTGAATGGCAGGATTCAGATCCTTTGCCTGGGGAACACCTTTCATAAAATAAAAGGTACCGGATTGGGCATTCAGATCCATGCTGCACGCAATCAACAGCACCATCAGGGAATATGATAGCAATATTCTTTTCATGTTCAGAGCTTTAACAGCTTCAAGGAAGCTCTGCAGGCAATCATCATCGAAATTTTTCCAGTCTTCAGATCATTGGCAATAACTGGTCCGACTTTGGGTTGAGACAGGGTGAATAAAAGCGTGTAACCGGATGCCTCCCCCAATTTTTTAAATTCCGGGTTGCTCAATACAAAAGTGGTGGTTTTTTCAGAAGGAGCGGTGACATGTCCTGCAAGATCCAGTGTTCCTCCCGGCAATACCGGTGAATTGAGAAC